>Ga0307517_10001062_pt1 | contig 46526 bp, 35 predicted proteins | sample 23_EM_MG_FD_194515 | JGI IMG/M metagenome (GOLD analysis project Ga0307517, IMG submission 194515) | Populus trichocarpa ectomycorrhiza microbial communities from riparian zone in the Pacific Northwest, United States - 23_EM | ecosystem: Host-associated > Plants > Roots > Unclassified | place...
ATTGGATTCAACACCCTTTTGTGAGCAACTTCAGGCACGTTTTTCGAGGTCCCCTTTTTGCTGATGGGTGTGAAAACCATAAATTTAGTATTATCAGGTTTTTCTTTTTCCCAATTTTATGCCTTAATTAGTTTACCTTGAGACATTAGGGTTTTTCTTAGCCTCACATTATGTATTAATATATTACTATTATAAAATTAAAAAAATTAAAAAACAAATCATTTTAATAAATTTGTAATTAAAAAACACTTTTAAAAATCACATTAACTCACAATACTAAACACTTATTGGTAAGAATTCATTTATTCATACAATAACGCAGCGTCTTAAATTTATTTGTGTTGAAAGTATAAACAGTTTTAATTTAATCTCTCATTTCTTTCTTACGAAGAATCAAAGAGATATAAAACTAAAATAAATAAAAGAATCGAATCAAATGCTTGATTTAATGAGTTAGGTGTTAGAGAATGGTGGCAATCAGTAAATCTTAGAATGAATAGAGAATGGTGCAATTGGGCAGACAGGGTGCTAGCGTGGTCCTTTTTTTAAATCTCACCTTCTATTTGTAGGGGTGGACTAGCTTGCTGCAAATGTGGTATGAGAAAGGACAAGGGAAAGGGTATGTGTTGGGCAGAGGGCGTGGTGGAAGATGACAAAAGTATGTTCCTCATAAATTATGGTCCTAATGGGTATCCTTCATAAGCATATTGAAAAGCATGGCACCGTTTTAATTCTACTGTAGGGAAAGCAATCATTTGAGCACCCATGTGAGGTATGGCTGGTTTGTTATTTATAAAATGGATGATCTTAAAAGTGTTTTTTTTTTAATTTCAGAGAGTAGAGGGATGGCATAAGGTGAAAAGCATGAAAAAGTCGTCATTGTAAAACAGAAAGGTGCTGTCTGAACCCTGAAGTTTCTAATTTCGAACACCCTCATGTCTGGAAACTAGAACTGTCTTCAGAAATTGTACTGCATACCAGGGCAACGAAGCTGGGAACGTCACCTTAATTGAAAAAACGGTTATAAATTAATATATTTATAGATTACCAACAAATCCGTTGTAGTCTAGTTGGTTAGGATACTCGGCTCTCACCCGAGCGACCCGGGTTCAAGTCCCGGCAACGGAATTTTTAACTTTTCCAATATCTTACGTAAGCAATACGAAAACGACATCGTTGAATTAAAACCTCTCCAAGTGAGAAGATGCTTAAAAGGCTAATCACAGTATCACACGCTAGTTATTAACTTCTTTCTAACTCACTCCAATTGAGCAGGGTTTTAGGACCTATCTTCTTCTCGCTTCTCTCCGTATCCGTTGCAGCGGCAGCTCAGACGATACAAGATTAAATTTTTCACTCCTCTCTAATCCCGAATTCAGGTAACTTAACCTTAACCTTATCCTCAATCTTTCAAAGTCAAGGATTTTGCTTTCCAAGCAAAGATTGTGAGCATAACTGCAATTAAAGCCTTTTCTCCTTTCTTTGTTTTGCGTTTTGTTAGTCTTAGTTACTGTAATGCTATTTATTTGTTTGCTTTATACCCAAAAATGTAGAAATGGAAATGGGTTTTTATCTTTTTTTATAAAGAATTAAATTATGTGTAGTCATAAGATAGTTTGATTTTTATAGGGGATAATTGTGGGTCTTTGCGAGGTTTTTGTTATAAAAAAATCACGAGAAGTGCTTTATCTTGATTCAAATTGGTGACCCAGAAACAAAAAATGAGATAAAAAAAGATGACTTTGGTGAGTGGTGACTGGTGGTGTCATATTTGATATGGTGGTTCCTTTATTGTGAGCTTGGCGTGGCAGTGTAAAGATGTTTGTGTCTGGACTCACCGGTAATCCATGCTGTCTACGGATACCATTACATGGCCCGAGGACTCCGTCTAGACGAGATTCAGCGTTTCTGAATGCTGAGAAACCTATAGACAATGTTAAATTGCTTGGTCCCAAAAGGTATCTATGGGTTATTATCAAGCATTATACTTCATTCAGAAGATTTTGTACACTCTGATACTTGTTTTTTTTTTTTTTCTGCTTGTTGCAATTGCGCAGAAGTTATTTGGCTGGTTCTGTACAGAGATGTAATGTAAAGGAAACTTACTTGGTTAATTGTGCAATGGATGCTTCCTATGGTGGTGATATGAGCAATGATCGATCAGGTAATATTTTCTTTCTTGATCATTTGAACTTTTATAATCTGCACATTGGCTTTTGGACTTAAATTTAACTGCTGGTTGTTAGATCAAAGGGTTTTCATGTTGAGTGCTTGTTAACTGGAGAACCTTCTTGTCTGAAGATGGGTCATGTTAACATTTATGATGGTCATCCTAACTTATGTCTTAAAGAGAAAATGGATTTGGTGAAAAGCTCGATGTTTGTCTTTCCGACAGAATAGAGTGATATCTTAGCTGATTTTGTGTTCAGCAATTTTGTTAGAATGAGTTAGAAAATCACAATTTGCTTAACACACTAACTGGTGGAGGCATTTGCTTAGCCCATACTTATGAAATCATGTTATCCCTGGAAACAGGCACGAAGAATACTTACAGGGAAAAACTTCAGAACATTCCAGATGTCTGGAGACAATATGAGTTTGCACCTGTGATGAACAATTTGGTTTTAGCTAAGTGGAGCCAATGTCTTGCATTGCATGGCTTATTTGAGTCGTGAATAACCATGCCTGGAGTGTTCTTTCACATTGTTAACTTATCTTATACCAAATGCTAGAAAGTGTATGAAAACAAAATGACTGTTTGAGATATTATGCTTGCTTGCTTGCTTGCACTTCCAGAAAGTAAGAAATGGATGTACTATTCATTCATAGATACTAGTTAGTTCGTGCTCATGCTTGTGTTGTGGGTCAATAAAGGCTTGTTGAAGTTTCCACTCCTTTTCTGTTTTAGTTACTAGTCTGTTTGATTTCTGTGCCCTAAGTTAATTGATGTGGTTCATTAGAAATTGTAAGAATTTAGCACCATTCACTCCCTAAATCTTTGTTTACAACCATCTCTGCATGTTCAGTTGTTTTCCCAAGAATCCATGTAAGGGATCCATACAAACGACTTGGAATAAGCAGGGAGGCTTCTGAAGATGAAATTCAAGCTGCTAGGAAATTCCTTATTAATCAATATGGTGGGCACAAACCAAGTGTGGATGCGATTGAATCAGCTCATGACAAAATAATCATGCAGAAGTTTTATGATAGGAAGAACCCAAAAATAGACTTCAAGAAAAAAGCTAGGGAAATGAAGCAGTCTCGTTTTATGCAGTTTGTCATAAGCAGGTTCCAGACTCCATCAACAAATGTTATTATTAAATCAGCAATTGCATTTTTAGTACTGGGTGCTCTGACTTTTCTCTTTCCAACTGAAGAAGGTCCAACCCTTCAGGTAGCCATTTCCTTGATCGCTACTATATATTTTTTACATGATCGGCTGAAAAGCAAATTGTGGGCTTTTCTTTACGGGTACGTGGAAAATGTCTTTCATTTCTTTTCTTCTCCTCGTTAAATCTGCGCTCACTCATCTGTTGGATACATGTCTTTTTTTTTAAGGTAGTTTTTTTTTACCATTCTCATTCTAGGGAAATTTTCGAAACAAACCCATCTTTTTCATTGACACCAAAGCTGGTGTACTAATTAAAACAAAATTTCATTTCTAATTATTTTTCAATCATGAGTTTGTCCAGAATTCTGCTCAATAGTTTCAGAACACCAAAGTACCCTTATTCTCTTTTCTTAATTCATTGTTGATCTTCTCTACTGTTCAAACCTGAATTCCTCAAAAAGTAACTATGTCATGGATCATTCACTGCTGTGGTGCAGGGTTGGATCTTTTATTTTCGCATGGCTGTTGGGAACCTTCTTGATGGTATCTGTGATTCCACCGTTGCCATTGGTTAAAGGACCAAGGAGTTTTGAAGTGATTACATCATTGATAACTTATGTGTTACTTTGGGTTTCATCTACTTACTTGAAGTAGTGCTAGATTCTATAGTAAAAGCTCCCAATACAAGGCTGCAATTTTGTTGGAATGGGTGTTATTGATAAGTGGGTCATCAATTGTGCATTTTTGCTTTAAGCCAGATCGTCTTTCTAACCATAGCAATGATGCTTATAGTGAGTGTTAGTTTTTTTCAATGAGCCTCCCAAAATAGGAAGAGAAGGTATGTATGACTGTTCTGTTGTTTTGCTATCAATGTAAATGGAGGTGTATCCATCATATGGACATGTATTACATTTCGTGTTCTTTCTCTGCATTTGTTATAGAATCGTTGTGGAATATGAGGAATCTTTCTCCCCTAAGCATGCCTGTGGAAAATTCGTGTTGGGGGCTTAGATTTTTTTTATCGATGTAAGAGTTTTTGTCGACTTGTTCACTTAAACTGTAAGGTGCTCCTGCAATTGGTGGTTGAGGGTGGTCTAATTTCGTTTTTTGTAGCCCTGATCACGAGGATCTTTATGGACCATTGTTGGTCTCTTGACAGGCTCCTGCCATGTCTTGTTATGTGATTTGCTCTTTGCTCTTTGCTCTGTGGACTCAAAGGAGTGGCGATACATTTGCTTTTCTGGGAAGAATCTAAACCAGTCACTTGTTTTCTCATAGACTGATTAGATGGTAGAGATTTGACTCGTAGCAGCAGTTTTCATGGCTTCAGTGGTCCATCTTGCGAATATCTGCAACTTGGCATTTGCACGCATGGTTATAACCGATCTGTAAATGATTTTTTCTGTAGGCGAAAATATTTGTGTGCAGATTGCAGGATTATGATTAACCTGTAAGACTTATGAACTCATAACCACCCTTGCTATAAAGTTTTTGTATCAATACGTGCTGCGGCATGTCATATTTTTCCTGTATTTTTGCCAGTGTGAGTGATCTCAACACAATTTGTAGCGTTAAAAGCCATGTACTGTAAATCTTGCCTTTTAGGACTAGGAGACTCGCTAGCTAGCAGAATGGCCAAAAGTAAGAAGCAATCGTTTCATACTTCACTAACCTGGAAGTCATCAATCAATCCTCGAAAGATCCTAATTTTCCTTATGGCTTACTAGGGAGTCAAATTATTCTGCTTTTACAAATTTGAGAAGACAAAACCGTTGATTTTGCAGGCCGATGTTGTACCACAAGAACGAAGACGTCCCACATCAGCCACATAAACACCTAGACAAATAAAACTATTATCACCCGACTTGGCAGCCACTGATTGGCCATTGCATTACAACCTCAAATGGGATACCAGAGTAGAACTATAAATAGTATGAAGTAGACCAAGTTGTTTGTGTTAAAGAGAGCACCGGGGAGCTTGAGGGAAAGAGAGGAAGAGAGTACATTAGAACTTCGTTCTTACAACCTTGATAGAAAATGGCCTCCGCTTCTCTCCTCAAGATTTCCCCAGTTCTAGACAAGTCAGAATGGGTCAAGGGTCAGACCATTCGCCAACCTTCAGTCTCTTTGGTTAGATGCCACTCAGTTGCACCCTCTGCACTCTCAGTTCGTGCTGGCTCATATGCTGATGAGCTTGTCAAGACTGCGGTATGTGTTAACACACCATCCATTATAGACTTGCCGCTTCCATTACCTTACATATTTAAAAGCTGAGAGGAAAGCACACTGCACAACTCTTAAGAAGTTTACTTTAGGCTTTCTAGTTAACAGATTTATAAGCTTATAAAATTTCATTTATGAATGTAACTAGAGATGAGTCATATTTTCAGTCCTGACAGGAAAACTAAGCTTTAGATTTCAGCTTTTGTCAAAAACAATAAATCAGAATTCAGGAAATGGGCTTTTACATGATTATGAGATTGTGGAATTATGTGCAGAAAACTGTTGCATCTCCTGGCCGTGGAATATTGGCCATGGATGAGTCTAATGCCACTTGCGGAAAGCGTCTAGCCTCAATCGGTCTTGAGAACACTGAGGCTAATCGCCAGGCATATAGGACACTGCTTGTTACTGTTCCTGGCCTTGGCGAGTGCATTTCAGGTGCTATTCTCTTTGAGGAGACTCTCTACCAATCAACCACTGATGGCAGGAAAATAGTTGATGTGCTTGTTGAGCAAAATATTGTTCCTGGTATCAAGGTTGACAAGGTGAGATCCACTCCTTTTCAATGGTTTATGTCTAGAGAGTAAAAATTATGATTTCGGTAACAATTGAGAGCTGGAAACTACAGGGTTTGGTTCCTTTAGCTGGCTCTAACGACGAGTCATGGTGCCAAGGTCTTGATGGCCTTGCCTCTCGATCTGCTGCTTACTACCAACAAGGTGCTCGTTTTGCCAAATGGTATGCATCCTGGTTTCATCTATCAAGTTCTGTTGAACTCTTTCATTTCTGTAACATCATGATTGCTTTAACTACAATCACTGCTAAATTAGAATGTTTTAATATGATATAACAGGCGCACTGTGGTGAGCATTCCCAATGGTCCATCCGCGCTTGCCGTGAAGGAAGCTGCCTGGGGGCTAGCTCGCTATGCTGCCATTTCTCAGGTAATAACAATATCAGATATATTATTGACATGATCATCATCTGGTTTTTTGGTGGTGTTTATGCGATTAAGTTGGTCCTTTTTTTTTGCAGGACAATGGGTTGGTCCCCATTGTGGAACCTGAGATTTTGCTTGATGGTGAACATGGGATTGACAGAAATTTCGAAGTGGCTCAGAAAGTTTGGGCTGAGGTGTTCTTCTACCTTGCCGAGAACAATGTCATGTTCGAAGGTATCCTCCTCAAACCCAGCATGGTCACTCCTGGTGCAGAGTGCAAGGACAGGGCCACACCAGAGCAGGTTGCTGAATACACTCTCAAGCTTCTCCAACGAAGAGTCCCACCAGCTGTTCCTGGAATCATGGTATGTGACTGAAAACTATCTCAAACATGCACAGACATAAACATTCATACACACACTAGCCACTGATTTAGTTGCTAAATTGTTGAATTGTTCTTGTTGTCAGTTTTTGTCCGGTGGGCAATCTGAAGTGGAGGCTACCTTGAACTTGAATGCAATGAACCAAGCTCCCAACCCATGGCATGTATCATTCTCATATGCAAGAGCTCTTCAAAACACTTGCCTCAAGACATGGGGAGGCAGACCGGAGAATGTGAAGGCAGCTCAAGATGCTCTGCTTGTTAGAGCAAAGGCCAACTCTATTGCTCAGCTTGGCAAATACACAGGCGAAGGAGAGTCTGATGAAGCCAAGAAAGGAATGTATGTCAAAAACTATTCCTATTAAATTGTTGGAACCAATTCTAAAGTAGACACGGTGATGATAAACCCCTTCTCTATCTTATCCTTGGAGGAGCCTTTTTTGTTCATAACTTGTACTTCAAGTGACTTGTAATTCATGATATGGAGAATTCGTGGAGGCATTATATGCTTAAAGCAAAATTTAATCTTTGTAATGTGGAGTCTAAATGCCGATGGATTGCTAGACTGAGAGTTTTGATCTCTTAAATCTGGATCATTAAGCTTAGGTATGGTAAAGGTGAACATTAGGCACACAAGATCCAGTTATGTAAAAAAACTGGATCCAAAACCAATAAATCTGAATCGCAGCCTTTTTATGCTGTTGCTGCAGAGTTTTCTGCCGATGGAATGTTTTTTTGGTTTACAAGAGGCTCAAACCTAAGCCTTGCAGATTCAGAAGATGGGAATTATAACATGCCATTTGAGTTATCCACGCCAACAACACGGCTAACGAAACCTGAAAATGCAAATCAACTTAGAGACCTAAAACTTTGTAAGAACTTAAAAATAAAGGCTCAATGGGATTCAATGAACTCCATATTCCTCCAGAGAGAAGTAAACACACGGGGGCTTCAAGAGATTTTTGAGAGTGGCATCCAAAGAACATGATTGTTCACAAATGTTGGGCAAGGAAACGTATTATAAAGGAGCAATGAAGTTTCAACAGAAGTCACTGGTGTCCAAGAAAAACATTAACCATTACTGGTCCTCTTTTTTCTTCCTTTTCTTTCCTTTCAATTTACAACATCAACACTTTTGTGTTTTCACCAGTTTTACATCGTACTTGCCTAATTTTGGTTTCAATCTAGGGAGTAGTGAAAGATTGAAGAATCTTCTGTTTTTTTTTTTTTAATAAGCCGAGAGACAGTATTATCGAAAAAGACCTCCAAGAGGCAAAATGCGCCAGCCAGGTAGGAGAGGAGAGACCAGAACCAACGAGGGAAAAAAGACTTGGCGGAGAAAACGCCCTTCAGCTGCCAAAGCCAACAAATCAGCACCTGGGCCTAGAAAAAGTATCAAAGCACCATGCAAAAAGGCTACATCAGCAGAAACGCACTCTTGAGGGTCAGAGACAACAGAAGCAACATAGGAAACTAGGAGGATTAGCCAAAAATAGCTGCGAGACACAAACCAGGGAGAACCAAAAGACAGCAAAATAGCCAGCGAGAATTACGGATGTTTGAAATTGAGTTTCAAAATGTTTTTCATCGGAATTTGATTTTTTCTTTTGATGCATTGATATTAAAAATAATTTTTTTTAAAATAAAAAAAATTATTCTAATATATTTCCGAAAAAATACTTTGAAAAATAACCGTTACCACACTTCCCGATAACCCCACAATCCGATTAGAGCAGCAAAACTGCAGGAAAAGCTAGAGACCAGAAACAGAGCGACAGTACAAAAGATTGACATCAGGAGAGGCTGAAGATGTTAACAGTTGTAATTCCTCCTGCTCTTCATTATAGTTGGCTGTCGCATTTAAGGAGAAAGTAACATTTGGAGAATAAATAAAACAAGTTTGATCATAACTGCCATTTGCTACACACTTGGGTTCCAGGGAAGACAAGATCACAATCATGCGGGCAATACATTTCATAGATGAGGAACTAAACATCTGTTAAGAAGGTAATACATGAGATAAAGGTTAGTTAATCAGCCGTGTTATAAATATATGCGTCTCTGCTATAAATAGCATCACATGGAACTCCTACCGCTAGCATGGCACTCAGAGAGCCACAAGTCCATCTTTTCTATGATCTGATGCCTTACTTTTTCAACTGCATCAGGGGAACCACAATTCCGAGCATTACCTGTAATTGAAAATAACAATGTCAGTTGATAAGCAGCAAGCAATTCCCAGCAAACAGTACAAGGAACAAGGATATGATTTCCAGCATAATTTGAAGGAATGCTATTAAAAATGCTGTCAGATATACATTTTATTGTTGAACAGCAGTCCAAATTTTTTTAAGGTCCGTATTAATGGCTTCTAAGACTATCTGAATTGCTTGAGATGACAATGAAACTAGATTAATATACAGTGCCATAATCTTATACGATAATAGGCAGCACAGACTAGAACATACCTTCAATGTTGAAGGGAGATTGTGGACATCCTCGCATATCAGTTCCATGACCACAATTATGACAAGACATCACAAAGGAGGGCACTGGAATGTTAAAAGAAGCATTTCAGTGAACAAGTAAGCGTATGATTATGTAATATATTTCCCAAAATATATTACATGTAATGTTTGCATGGTAGTTCTGCGTATTGAGTCATTAAGCCATTTATGAACATATGCCTAGTAGCAGTAATACGAGTACCAAGCATTCAGACACACCAGACTTGGAAAGATGATGAAAAATAAACCACGCAAAAGAGATTAAGTAGTTGGAAACTTACTATCTGGAGATGAAATCTGCTTTGATGCATGGCGCCAGGGATCTTGAGACCCATTTGTAAAAACGATCTTTGAACCTGCAAGATACAAAAGCTATGAAAAAACAATTTAATAGGCAAGTTTTTTCAGGAGTGCATTTAAGGCTTTTTGTTTCAGTGTGTTTCTTTTCTTTCTTTTGTGTGTGTGAGTGTGTTGGGGGGCTAAATCCATCCTTGAATGGAAGTAATCATTTCAGAAATCAAACGCCTATCTCTTCAGAACTTGCTTTTTTATTTAGTACACGTGGCCTTGCTTCTGGGTCTACTCAGAGATCAAGTGCAAAACAAGCACCTCCATCTCCCAGAGAAATGATCCTCGTACAGAGATAAGAATTAAAAATATTCAAGAAAAGAGAGGTCAATGCCCAGACCTGCGATATTTGTGCCCCCATAATATATATTAGTTTTGTCAACCTCAGGATAGATGCCTTCTCCAAAGACCTTCTTACAAAGATCTAAATGATATCTGCAACATATATGACAAACAATTATGCAGAGTGAGATTGTGCACAAAAGGAGCATCATAAACCAAACAACATAACAAGTGAACAGAGAGTCTAAACACACACACTAATCATATTAATGCATACAAATAAAAACATACCTTGTGTCAACTTGTGAGGAGCGAATACTATCATTTGCAGGTGCAACTTGAAAATATGCTACTTCTGTACATACTTGGAACCACCACAACCGATCACCAGAATTCTCATTAAGAGTAGTGTCTTTCAAATGCCTTTGATCATATGTTTGAACGCTGACACCAAAACTTCCAACGTAATCTTCTTTAACATATTTTGCATATGCCTCCTGTGTTTGCATTTTGAAGTTCCATTAAAAGCATATTAAACAACCAGAGACTAAGGAGAGATGGCTTCATGATTCGCCAATAAATTTAATCATCACCAATACATTATGTTGAACAGAAAAGGTAGAATCATTATAAAAAGGAAATGAATAATCACATATATTAACCAATCCTAAAGCCACCACACCCTTTTACCACTGTAGCCAATGCACAAGGGCAGTCTTGAAAACATTTTTAGCAGATGAACTTCCTAGGGGATTGTTAACCCAACAATTCTATTTCAGGCATTGGAATCTACATGATGGGAAATACTTGATGTCCAGGTAGAACTGATTGGAGATTATCATGGGTAACCTTTTTATACAGCATATAAGATGAAGCATGATGATCAATCTACTGAACTTGGAATCCATCAGACTCGCCAAAGCTGCAGCATGGCCAACTACTGCTCAAACTGGATAGCTTAATTCATCATTTAGTCACTGAATAGGATGCCATGTACAATCAACGTTATCAAAAGAATTTCTAAACAACAAAATGCAATCATCACATCTCATAGTTTGAACTTGCCAACACCGAAATTGATAAAGTTCTCGACATGATGACATCCAAAAAAAAAGAAAAGGCAACATCCAAGAAAGCCAGGATCAAGAATTAGATGGATCATTAGTGAATAAGCAAGGAGTAACAGGCTTTGACCATGGAGATAGATGAAATAAACTGGAGCTTACCACCAGATCTTCTCCATCCTTATTTGCTTGAACAAGTGGGGGACATAGTTTATCCGGATTTCCGTATTGAAACTGAAGAGGTAGGGCGGTGAATATCATTAATATGAAGACCTCATACTAGGCAACAAAAATAAAAAGAAAATCACACACACCGCTGTAGCAGCTGCATCTGCCAGAAAATACAGGAAGTCACCATCAATCTCAAGCTGCAAATACACGTAAAACGTGAACATAGATGATCAGTGTAAAGAAAGTCTCATGAAGTGTGAATTTCATCTCATTATTTTGTGTATTATTAAAGGATTGATAAAACAAACCTCAGCTGCATCAAACAAGGTCTTCACTGCTTTTTTATTAGATGCAAGCCTTTCTTCTACAAGTTGAGTAGTTTCTTGTAGTGCAGCTTTACATTCAGCCCCGGCAGACTCACCAATCTAAATAAAATGGCAAGGGACAGAAAGGTCTTTCATCATGACAAACATTTCATGATGTGGAAGAAGCATATCCAAAAAACAAAGTACTAAAAATCAATGTATGGAAGACAATCAAAATAAACACACAAACATGCATCAGGACATGGTTACAGGATGTATAATAACTATTGTGTTTACCTGCTGATCAAATTCAGTGTAGTTATAAACAGCAAGAACAACAGCAGAACTTGCAAGACTCCCACATGTTAAATGTGGAAACTTAAGACGAAACCATGCACTAAGAGCTCCAGAGTATGAAACACCAAAAACAAACCAAGGATTTTCAACGCCTGTTCTATTGAGCTTCAGGTTTAGGGATTCCTGCATTAGAAAGCATACAAAAAAATAAGAGTTGGGTGCAAAAAGAACAGAACTATCACCATGCACCTCAAAAGAATAGGAAAATATTAACATCAACTTTAATGCATATGAAAGGCCATTATGACACCTTCTGGGACAAATTTAAACCTGTAGACAAGGCTAAGTTTCCCTGTTACGCATATGGGAATTAATTAACATTCCAAATAAATAATAATGTCTCTCTACATCTCAGGCTTTTTCTTAGGCATGCTTTTGCACAACCATACTACATGCAAGTATCCCTGCACATGCATACTTATATTTTAACACATGAGTTTGTCCGCAAGCAGCAACAAATTTTATGGGGGTCAGTGGTGCCCCCCCCCCCAACAAATGCCACATTCTGGATTCATTCCTATCTTCAAGCACATTCTTGTATATTGTTACACAATGACGTAGAAAGATAGCTGAAGCCAATCAAGGTCTAGAAAAAAAAATGGAGAATTGAAATTTACATTTTGATTGAGCAAAATGAAAATGCAGGGCTAGAATAATTCCAAAACCACAACTCTGAACTTCTTCATTGGAGTGGATAGATTATATTTGAAGGACAATGACATATAGCACATGGTCAGATTCAATACAGAACGCCTCTACCTTCAAATAATCTTGATGTGAAAAAGAAAAATTTCAGGAAATTGCACAGCAACTTGCCTGATAATACTGACGAAAAACAGCCAAGTCAAAGAGTGCCTGTTTAGATGAAAGATATCTCAAATTCTCTGTTGTTGTTGATTTGAAGGGTGAACTTTTTCCATAGTAACGATGCTCAAGTGAGACCACAGCTGCTCCAAACTTCTTCGCCAAAACCTATATAAAACAACAAGGTCTAATTTAATTTATCATCAATCGAGCACACCTAGTACACTGCCGGGTTGTAAATCATCAATGCCCTCTTACAGTGATAAGACGTCGACAAAAACCGTCATTTGCTCCCCATTCAATAGGCAATGCACTTTATTAAAAATTGACTCTAGTACTAACAACCAGAAGACCCTTAATACCACTCCAAAACTACCAAAGACTTACGCCGATATAGTCATTGGCTATCCCATCGCATGAAGATTCCCCACAAATTTTCAAAAAGATGGGTCCATCAGGCACTCTGAAGTAGTCAAGAAACTCATAATACCGTTGTTGAAACTTATGGTGATCCTGCAAAATACCAAAACAAACCTTACACTCAATGCCAATCCTTCAAAACCAATTTCACATTTCTTTAAAACCACTGAATTTTATTCAAAACCTAAGCTTTAAGAGAATCACTCAATCACATATTAACATCATTTCAATTTTCAACTAATTCTTAGAATTCCACACTAAATGAACCATTTAACTGCACTTTAACATCACCAACCAATCAATTAGCAAATGCATTTTATAAAAATTACAAGAACCCAATTTTCTTCAGTAAACTTCAAGGATTTATTCAAGAAACAAACTTTAAAATAACCCATTTTTAAGGAGAAAAAAGCTTTAAATTCTAAACAGGAAACCCATATTTTGATTTCAAGAAAAACATCAAAATTAAAAGAAAACAAGAGAGGGGGAGAGAAAGATACAAATGGAGAGTAGTGATCAAGCGTCTGATTAAACCAGAGTTCTTTAGTGGTCAAGGAGCGGTTGCTGTTGGTGCTGCTTTTAGAGAAGCTGTAAAGCAACGTACGAGGTGCGAGATAGGCATGAGATGCTGTTGAGAAAAGCAGGAAAAAGAGAAACGTGGACATCAAAGCCAGTTTCATCATTTCCATTGCTTCTTCTTCTTCTTGCTGTCTTCTCTTCCTGTCCTTCGCGTCTTAACTCTAGCAACAAGTCAGGTACGTGTCTTTGTGTCTGCTAGTTTACGATTTGTCATACTATATATTCAAGGCGGATACATAAATTTTTCTGTCCTGGATAATTAAATAAATATATAATTTATTTTTTTGATAAATTATTAACTCATGTGTATAAATTTTTAATTTAAATACACTACTTAAAATATTAAAAAATAAATTTAAAAATATATAAAATTAAAGTGAAAATAAAAATAAACTCAGTATTAAAGTTATATCCTTCGATATTTTGTGAAATATAATTCATTTATAATCGAATCTGAATCGATATTGTAACAACCCCTCAACCGAGATAAAATAACAATCTCACGTCAACTGAAAAATAAAGTAATTAAATTTTCTCCCTCTCTCAATTCCTCCTTCCTTCATTTGATTCTTTCTTATATTAGTATTTTATAAGTTGGACTTTGTAAGTTTACAAGGTTATTCTCTCACTTTTTTTTTCCTTAAATTTTTTTATGTTTTTCCCTTATTTTTCTCTCTTTCTCTCTCACCTTTTCTTTTCTTTCTTTTTCTATTCTTTTTCTGCCCAGTCGGCAACATATAAAATGAAGGAAGAACTGATTTGTTTTATTTTTTAATGGCAAATAACCATTTTACTCTTAATGAGTCGTTTTGTTTTTATTTGATGTTTCTTTTTATTAGCACTATCAAACTCTGTTCATCCTAAAATTTTAACCAGATTTTATTCAATATATTTTAAGATTCATCGTAAAATTTTAGTTCAATTTGATGGTCGGATTGAAAATTACAATCAATAACGTAAAACTGGTCAAATTGTGATTTTTTATCAAATTTCTAAATTTCTCTAAAAATTATGAAATTTTAACCCAAGCTAAAACATCATATTAAAAGACTCCACGTAAATTTTTAAAATTTTACTTTAATTGAGAATTACAAATATTTTTTATATAAAATTAATAAAAAATATTGATAAAATCTTAACCTGAGCTACATCCTTTCCTAGCACATATATGCCTCCGCCCTTGTATATATCTATATATATGGTTTGTTTCCTAGTGTAAGATTGCGCAGGCAGACAATTTATGCAGGTCAAAGTCGTGTACAATTAATGTTTCATATTCTTTCTATTTTAAAAATATAAAAATTCATTCGTTTTTGTCCAACTAAACAAGTTTGTGCCTCTTTGATTTATGTTTTTTCAGTTTTTTTCACTTCGAGAAATATAATTTATTCTTATGTTTTTTATTTATAAAACCTTAATCAACCATGTTTTTGTTTTTATTTTTATTTTTTTTTCTGAAATATTAATTAAATTCAATCAAAGTTTCTAGCAGAGCTACTTTAAAGAGTGTGTTTGGTATTGCGGTAGCTGTTATGGTTGTGGTTTGAAAAAAATTATTTTATAAAAAGTACTTTTAGTTGAGGTTGGTTTGAAAAAATAGGTGTTTGGTTAAAACTGTGGTTGAAATTGAAGTTGAAGAAAAAGTAGTTTAATGTGTTTGGTTAAGAGTGCTTTTGAAATTGAGGTTATAAAATAATTTTAAAAAATATATATTAATATTAATGGTTTTTAATTTAAATATTGTGGATTTAACTATTCCTATTACATCATGAAATAAATCATATTTTATATATAAAAGAAAATTATTGTTCTATTAAACTATCTACAATTCCATTATGTATAAAATTAATCCGACAAGAACTACAAAATTAGGTAAAATATTATCAGGAATAAAATTAAGATTATAGTATAAGTAAATTTAATTCACCTTAAACTAATTTTTTTTTTTAAAAAAATTGTTGTTCATGTTCAGTGCGAGTAAAATCAATTAATTACACTGATTTAAAAAATTAAAAAAAAAACTGTTAAGTGAACAGTGGAGGCATGCATCCACTGTTCACTAAACAGTGAAGCACGGTTCCTTGCTTGTAACGCGCAGGAAGCAGCTCCTAGCTGTTTTCTTTTTCCTTGCGTTTCAAACGCAATATTTCATGGGATCCATGTAGAGTAATCAATATTTGTTAATGGGATCCATGTAGAGTAATCAATATTTGTTAATTAATCAAACAGCTTGCAAAATTTGACCGCAGGAAACATGAACACCACCACATAGCCAAACAGGTTCTTAAACTTTCATCGTCATGTAAAGCCCATTTATTTTTAATTTTTATCATGGGGGAGATTGGAAGGTATAAAAATGCATGAATCGCTTTTGGATTTGGTAAGCTCGTAAGCAGTTCTTTGAATTAAAAAAGTTTTGAAGAATTCGAACTCTTTTCTACTCTCAGCCATGCATGATTTTGTAGGCACAAAACATCCAACGTTGTAATTCACTTGTCGGTTTCAGAGATACTTCACTTGGGAGAAATTAATGGTCAGTGACTGAGCATAAGTTTTCAATATTCTAAACACAAACATTTCAGTATTTACTTACTGAAATTTTGATTTGCAGTAATCTATTTCTTACAACGTTTACTTGCGATCGCAATGATATGGAAAAAAAAAACTTGGAAAAATAAAAGTAAAACAAGTGTTTGTGCTGTAAATAGCATCACATGGAGCTCCAACTACCAGCACGACACTCAGAGAGCCACAAGTCCATCTTTTCTATGATCTGATGCCTAACCTTTTCAACTGCTTCAGGGGAGCTGCAGTTCCGAGCATTACCTGTTACATAAAATGAATTTGTCGGAAAGTTGAACCAGAAAGCAATTGGCAGCGAATAGGAAGAGCCAAGGATATGTATTCCAGCATAATTTGAAGGAAAGTTATCGGATGTACAGTTTATTGACAACTGTCTAAATTTTTTTATGGTCCATATCGTTGGCTTTTAACAGCTATCAGAAATTCCGAATTGCTTGGGATAATAGCAAGTGCAAACTAACACGTACCTTCAAGGCTCAAAGGAGTCTGTGGACAACCTCTTATATCAGTACAATGACCACAGTTGTGACAAGAGATTAAAAAGGAAGGCACTGAAAAGTTTAAAAGAAGCATTTCAGTGAGCAAGAAAAGGCATTCAAATAAATACATTTCCCAGATGCTTTGACATGTAACATTAAGTGGTGGTTATGCATAACAAGGGTTACTAAGCAATTTGAGTATGAATGACTAATCTAAAAACCAAAAGAGCAGTAATACCAGACATCCAGACACTCCAGACCAGCAAAGATGATTGAAAAAGAAAGACAACAATCACACCAAATTTAGGATCTCAAGGGTGGAAATCCAAATACAATCAGGTTCAAGCAGAAGGATGATGCTGATTGCCACTCAGAAATTTATCAAGCGCTAGCAGATGGCTGCAGAACTGATTAAAAATTATTTCAAGGAGTTTTTGACATTTCTAAAAGTTCCACTTGGAAAAAAATGATTTCCCACCAAAGCAATTGCTCTTTCCCCCATTTTCCAAGATCAAATTCTCAAACAAACAGTTGGAAACTCACTATCCGGGGACGAGGTCTGTTTCGACGCATGGCGCCAGGGATCTTGAGACCCATTTGCAAAAACAATTTTTGAACCTGCAAGATACAAAGTTTATGAACACAGTCAAATGGCAATTTTCTTGACAATCAACCCCATCAATGACCTGTAGTTTCTACTTAGCATACTATCCAGTACATATGACCTTTACTTATGGACTAGATACTCGGCGTTTGTGTGAAAACAAGCACTCCATCTCCAAGAGATGAATAATCCTTGTGCAGAGATTCAGTGTAAGAAAATATCAAAAAAGAAAATTAGACATTTTAATCTTTATTTCAAATTTGAAATACTTATGGATAGAAATATGCCTATATTAATAGATTTTCTATCCAAATTAAGCTTTTAAGAATAAAAATAAAGGTGAATTCTGGACCTGAAATATTGGTGCCTCCATAATATATATTCGTTACATCAACTTCAGGATAGATACCCTCTCCAAAGACGTTCTTGCAAAGGTCCAAATGGTATCTGCAACATATACGGCCACCAATCATGTAGAGTGAGGTAACACAGGAAAAAAACATAATAAACTCAACACAAGAAGCATATGGAGAGTCTAAAGACACTTGGAACAACATATTAGTGTATGGAAGATAATTTAAAGCATGCCTTGCGTCAACTTTTGAAGAGCGAATACTATCATTTGAGGGTGCCACTTGAAAATATGCTACTTCAGTGCAAACTTGGAACCACCACAATCGATCACCAGTATGTTTATTAAGAGAAGTGTCTTTCAAATACTTCTGATTATATGTCTGAACGCTGGAGCCAAAAGTTCCAAGATAATACTCTTTAACATATTTTGCATATGCCTCCTGCATTATTTTTGTCAATATAAAACTTCCATTAGAAACATATTAAACCATTTGGTCTCAACAGCATCATGATTAGAATTAAATTATTATCCATTCTAAGAAAATAAGGAAATAAATTATTATCACACTGAACATAGAAGGTAGAGAAAACATTATAATAATAGTTATAGTAACAAAAAAAAGCAGCATATGAACAAAAATTTCCCACCGCCTAAGGCAGCAGGAATTCATCCAAAGTGATACATGGGAGTTAGGCATGCTGCCACTTGTGGAATCATTAACAATTTAGTCAAAATTTAGGTTGCCATGATTAAAAAAAAAGAAGAAGAGGGTGTTGCAATGGAGGGGGGGGGGGGGAGCCATGATATTTTACAGCTTTAATTATTTGCGTGACAATTAATATTTCTCACATTTTGGCAGCATGTTAGAGGAATTACTGTTGCTTGGTCAATAGGATAAATTTTATTTTTCTAGCAATAGTACTTTGTCATAACCTGATGTTAGAGTCAAGCAATCCCCATAACAATAACAAGATATGTCTAATGTCACCACACCCCTTTACCACAGCAGCCAATGGACAGGGAGTCTTGAAAACATTTTCAGCAGGGGTAGCATCGTAGTTCCTACAAGAATGGTCCAATAATTTTGTTATGTTATTGGAATCGACATGAAGGGAGATGCTTGGTGTTTGGGTAGAATTGATTGGAAATTATCAATGGCAAATAGTTAAAACTCCATAGACAAAGAAGTGTGATGAGCAATCTGCTGGACTTAAAACCAATCAGTCTCACCATCGCCATAGCATGGTCAATTAAATTACTCAAACTGCATGGTCTAATTTGCCATTTAGTTACTGAATAGGACCTATAATATCAAAAGAATTTCTGAACAACAAAATGCAATCATCATTTCAAAGTTTAGTCTTGTCATTTCCAGGTACCAAGATTGATAAAGTTCTCAACTTCTATGTACTAAGAAAAAGCAAATATCCAACAAAGCTATGGCTGAAAACTAGAAAGGTCATCAGTGAACAAGCAAGGAGTAACAGGCTTTGACCACTGAGGGTACCAATTACTCTATCCTAAACTGGTATATTCTTTATTTCAATTAAAATAATGGCTCCATACATGTATATGTGAAGATAGATTTCAAGAAAACAACTGGATCTTACCACCAAATCATCTCCATTGTTCTTTGCTTTAACAAGAGTGGAGCATACTATATCCGGATTCCCGTATTGAAACTGAGAAAGTACAATGCAGATGTCATTATAAAAAAAAACAACTACCACCAAGCCCCAATCCAAACTAGTTGGGATTGGCACAAAGTAGATGCTATTAATATGGAAATTAGTATGAGTCAGCAAAACTAAAAAGGAAATCACACACACTGCTATAACAGCTGCATCTGCCAGAAAATACAGGAAGTCACCATCAATCTCCAGCTGCAAATACAGGTAAAATGTGAACATTCAAAATGATAAATGTAAACAGAGCCTCATAAATTATGTAGTTCATCTCATTGTTCCAGATTTTCACATAATGAATTATTATATGGATAGATACAATAAACCTCAGCTGCATCAAACAATGCCTTCACTGCTTGTTTATTTGACGCAAGCCTTTCTTCGACAAGTTGAGTAGTTTCTTGCAGTGTAGCTTTACATTCAGCACCAGCTGACTCACCAATCTAAATAAAATTGACAGGGACAAGAAAGGCCTTTAATCAAAGATCTCACCAGGACAAAATTCTCAAAATGAGGAAACATATCCAAACAGAAAGAATTAAAACTCAACGATAATGCTTGAGATAATTAATTTATTACCAAGATTGTTTTACTAAAAGATATGGCAGTGCATGATTGGTGATTCATTAGTTAATACATTTTATAATTATCATTGCATCAATAAATTTGATAAGATTCACATCCCATGAAATGAAAACCTTTCCTTGTAACAGATTCCACATCACTTAGTAAAAAAGGTTTTGTACAAAATTTAAGTACCCCTAGCACTATCCAAAACTCCACACACTGCAGAGAATCAAACTAAAAGCACAAGCATGGATTAGGACATGTTTACAGGATTACAATCAACATTGCGTTTACCTGCTGATCAAATTCGGTGAAGTTGTGAATAGCAAGAACAACTGCAGAACTTGCAAGACTCCCGCATGTTAAATGTGGAAACTTAAGACGAAACCATGCACTGAGTGCTCCAGCATATGAACCACCAAAAACAAACCAAGGATTTTCAACACTTGTTCTATTGAGCTTCAGGTTTAATGATTCCTGCATATGAATAGTACTATCACTGTGCACCTCAAAGAATCAGAAAATAATAATACCAACTTCAAACTTCAACGCATATGAAGAGCCATTATGACAACTACTGGGACAGATTTAACCTACAAATACAGGAAAGTGTTTCCCTGTTATATACAAGGAAATTCCATCAGAAAGAAATAGCATTATTTCTCTACATTTCAGGCTTTTGCTTCAACATACTTCCAAACAACTTCATATAGACATGACAATACCAGATTCATGTATCCAGACACATGCATATTTATATTTTTTTTACATGTGGGTTTGTCTGCATGCTTGCTATTGTGTATTGTTAAAAAGAGAATTTGAAAGATAACTTAAGGCTATCAATATCTAGAACAGAATGCAGCATTGCATATTACATTTTGATCACAGTGTAAGGAAAACACAGGACTAGATAAATCCCACAACTAGGACTCTGTACTTTTTCTTAGCATTGGATTGACAGTTATCAAAGGAAAATGAGGCATCTCAAACGGTTGAACTCAATACAGGTTTCATTCACCAATAACTAAAATTTGATGTGAAGAAAATGTTGAGGACATTGCTCGACAACTTGCCTGATAATACTGACGGAAAACAGCCAAGTCGAATAGCGCCTGTTTAGACGAAAGAAATCTCAAATTCTCTGTTGTTGTTGATTTAAAAGGCAAACTTCTCCCATAGTAACGATGCTCAAGTGAAACCACAGCTGCTCCAAACTTCTTTGCCAAAACCTATAAAAGGTAACAAGGTCTAGTTTAAGTTTTCATGACTTAGTATACCAAGAACACTACAAGTTGAGTTTTCAAACCAAATCTTATCATGGTGAGAACATCGACAAACACCCATAATTTTTTCTTCATTTATTTTGCAATGAACTTTAAAAATTGCCTATAAACACAATCAAGCACTGACAACCAAAACATCCTTTAATGCTACTTAAGAACTACTATAAACTTACACTGATGTAGTCATTGACTATCCCGTTACAAGAAGACTCCCCACAAATTTCCAAAAATATGGGACCATCAGAAATCCTGAAGTAGTCAAGAAACTCGTAGTATCTTTGCGGAAACTTATGATGGTCCTGCAAATACCAAACCAAACCTAACACTCAATGCCAATCCTTCAAAACCCATTTCATATTCTTCAAAACCACACAGAATTTTATCCAAAACTTCAACTTTAATTGAACAAAATCATCAATCACACACTAACATCACTTCAACTAATTCTTACAATTCCACACCATGAATCATTTAATCACGTATTAACATCACTAGACTATTAATTAGTTTACACATTCATCAATTATAAGAACCCAATTATCACATTTTCTTAAGTAAACTTAGATTATGAAAATATGGCAACAACGATCAAACTTGAAATATTCAATAAAGAAAGGAACTTTTTAACAATAAACAAGAAGCCCAGTTTCTATTTCAGCCGAAACAACAAAATCAAAAGAAAACAAGAGAGAGAGGAAATACGAATGGAGAAAAGTGATCAAGGGTCTGATTGAACCAGAGTTCTTGAGTGGTCAAGTAATTCTTGCTGTTGCTGCTTTCAGACAAGCTGTGAACCTGCGTTCTAAGAGCGAGAGAGGCATAAGGTGCTGTTGACAAGAGCAGCAAAGAAATAAACACTAGCTTCATCGTCGTCATTGCTTCCTGTTGTTGGTGTTGTTTCTTTGAAACATGGAGAATATTTAAGGCTTGGTTTGTTATCGTTAATGTTCATCAAGACCGGTGGTGTTTGTCATTGGTTTCTAATTATATAGATTTTTTTTTAGTTTTAAATTAAACTTTTATATATATATTTTTATATGTTTTAAAATACTTTATTAAAAATAAATTTTAAAAAATAAAAATTATATTTTATTTTAATATATTTCTAAATAAAAAATATTTTAAAAACATTTATTATACTCTAAACATGTACTTTATATTCAACTTTATTTATAATAATCATATCAATCAATTTATAAATTTAATAAATCAAAATAAATTAATGAATCCACAAGAACAACCTAAATTAAACCCAAAATAATATTGTTAAAAAGTAAAACAAGATCTTTCTGAACAAAAGAACTAAAATAATATTATTATAAACAAAAATAATTAAAGCAAAAATACTTAGAGTCGATTAGCTAAATTTTATCTAGGTTTAATCAAGCTAAATTTTATCTAGGTTTGATCAGGTTAATTAAATTATTAATATTTAATTTTTTAATTCAAACTTAAATGGATCAATCTTCAAATTGATTTAAAATCAAATATAATCTGAGTCAGGTAATAAATAATTTAAATATAATCTGAGTCAGGTAACAAATAATCTAATTGATTTTTCTATTATTAATCATAGTTATAAAATTAGCTTAGAGATCGATTTCAAACAAGATTTTGTGTTGGATGAACTCGGGTTAAATTAATTTTTAATTTTTAAAAAATAACAACATTGTTTTGATAAAAAAAAATTTAAATGCCAATGGGTTTTACCAAAGTTATTACCTTAGGTCTGAAGACTTGCTTTATTAACTTCAGACTTGCTTTAATTATGTTAATGGTAGCTTTTTGTATATTAAATGGGTTGTAGAAAGAAAATGGTTTTTCCATGATTAATGAATTCTTTTCATTAAAACCATGGTTAATAAACTGATTATTGTTCTTCAACACATACACAGAAGACAGGAGGTGTCCAAGTTGCGTTCACAGAAAAATGGGAAATGCCACTGGTCTTGAAATCCAGCGAGCTTAGATCCATGGCCCATGCATGCAAATGTAACGATTCTATCGATTTGCGTTGGAAGCGTTGTGACATGTATCAGAAGTCTGCTTTCAAAAACAACGTTCGCCATCCGAAATCAAGACAAAGAACAGCTGGAAACTTGCTCTTGCAGTAATCTGAAATAGTATACCGAATTCTCTAGACTCCAAAGAAATTTCTTACAATGCCACTTCTGCGAATATCAGACACTTGGAAATAAGGGATGCATGGGAAGAAAAATATCTCGAACACAACCACAAAGCAACCAATTGCACTTGATTCTATACCTTTTCTTTGCAATTGAAGATGTGGATACTGTCCACTGCTAGTCTAAACAACTAAGCTACATTATTGGTGAAAACACATTCCCCAAGCCTTAGAAGCACATCATCCATGTCGAAAGAAAAACAGGGGAGAAGAACATGAAATATTGACACATGACATGCTAACTACGTACTACGTAAGAGAAGCATAGAAGAAACCCTGCTCCTGTCCAGCTCTCTGAGGGCATAGGAACCGTGCTTGCAGCTTTGCGATCGCTCCATTAACATAATAATGTCACAGTTCCTGTAAAGAGGTTATGAAAACTCAGGTAGAAGTCTTGGAGAATAGAACACATTATTAGGTAACGTCATATTCTTAAGCCAAAAATTGTCAGGTTAATTAGTGCAACTAAACAAGGTGGTGTTGTTAGAATGCTAAGAAGCTGATTGTGATAATTTCGTGAGCAATACTTAACAACCATTCCATTCGATGGAAAATGTGCTCTTATCCCTAATATATTATATAGAGTACAGGATGAAATTCAGGCACACGGATGAGAAAATACAGTAACCTGATTATTAGAAGCTTGTTCGTGATCAGTTCGTTGAGGCTTCATATTCAAATCAATCATCTTTTTATCCACTTTGTCATGTCCATCAGAATTAGAGAGTGACATTGGAGCTGGAGAAACCTGGCGATTCTGTCGCTTCTCTTCTGCTGTTGCCTTTGGTGGCTGATTCTGTCCTTTCCTTGTCTCCCCTGGATGCATAGGTTGCGAATGTAGGTCATCAGGCTGAGGTTTATCCCCTGGAAACTATTGAGCAACCAAAAAAGTTCAAATTTTAGAGGAATTTCACATAGCAGGAAGAGAATTGTTGGAATTTTCCACAGGTACCAATAACAAACCTCAACTCTTTGTCTCAACAAAAGATATCTCCCATGTGTCCTTTTACCTCCAACATGAACAGTCATATCACATTGCAAGCAAAGGGAACTTCCATCTGTCTCACAATAAAAGAAAGCTGCATGTATGCATGTTTCGAAGCAGAGAACATAAGCACAAAGTTCAAAACCTCTCCAAAATACCAAATTAGTGAGTGATTCAGCCTACAAGAAGAGGAGAATAAATGAAAAAGAACCTGCTTACCAGGTGCATTTTCACATATGTCACAGCGTGGAACGTCACTGGGATTTGCCAGACCCACTCGCACATGCCTGCTAGCAAGTTTGTTGCACATATGAACCTGCCAATCCAATTAACAGATTAAAGCTTCAATAGTAGATGTTCACCAACAATCTTGACGAATGTCAAATTCCAAAAGCCTCTATACGAGTTGGGGAAGTAACACTGTCAAGTTCAAATTTCAACTCTAGGGGAAGCTTTATACACTTCTTAGCTAACTTAGTAACAACAGTGTCAGGATCAAAAAATTCCTATCTGTAGGCACTTACAATCACAAGGCATAAATCACACTTCTTGAAATCCTATCTTTTCACACTTCTTTTAATGGGCTTAAGTGAAATTGAAGCTCTCCATATCAAAAGCAAGACAAAAAATAATCAATTGACCCAACAAATAGAACACCCCCAAAACCTACTACGAGTCTAGAAAGATAAATGACTTTCATGTTTCAATATCAAGATTAAAACCATTGCAGTCACAATAAAGAAGAGTTAAAAAGCAAGTCAAGCATGTATACCTTCTCATCGCAGGCAAGGCAAAGTGCAGCCTCATCAGCAGCACAGAAGACAATAGCAGCAGCACTCTCACAGGCGTCGCAAAGGGTACGCATAATTTTCTCTCACTCTCATTTCTCCAAAATCAAGCAACAAGAAAAAGGATTCAAGTACAGTTTCCTTTAATAAAGATATCAAACATCGCAACAAGGCACAGCTTCACTAAATCTACGTGCAAAATGATGGAATATTTGATTTTTATGTTGTCTATCAAACGTTAATGTTTTAGTTGCTGGTTGTTATAGAAAGAGAGGGACATAAACTGGGGATAAAGAGGGGCCTGGGGAGATTCTAACAAGAGATGATACATGTGGTTTTAATAAGTGCACACCTAAAGAAATGGAGGGTTTTCTCTTTTTTCTTAGTTTATGTTTTGTCAAACTTTGTTTCAGTCTCTGTGGCCACAAACTTCACAGGCAGTGGGGTATTTTTTTGAGGATGATAGTGCCTCTCAGTTTATTCTTGCCCACCAGTTTGATATCTAACATGGGGTCCATCTCTTTAAGTAGTTTTTGTTTTTCTTTGAAACCTAGCCGTTCATAAGGCAACGACATCTCCTATCAAAATCTTGTACCTAATAGGTTCTGTAGATTCCGTCGTTCGTTAGGTGGTTCTAGATTTTCAGTAGCCTAAAAATTAAAAGTTTAGGGATGTGATGAAGTCAGGGAAGAACTTCAATGGATTTCCTAGGCTTTGACGGTGAACATTGGACTGGGGTGATCTGGAGTGGGTTGGTATTGCGTGCAAATTGAATTTTTTTTTTAATATATTTTTAATATTAACATTTTAAAATCATTTAAAAAATAATAATTTGATTTTTTTTTTAATGTGAAAAGCAATTTCATGCAACAAGGAGCTCTGTCTAGCTCTACAAACAGAATCCAATACAGAACAGATTGCAGGAATTTTCATTGAAAATACTTTTGATTACAACATATATATGCACTTCCAAATGCAAAAGCCACATCTTGGCTCGGTTTTTTCACAGACAGATTACATCTTGTTCAATCTCACAGTTTTAATTATTACACATTAAGTACCAAATAACCAAAATACTCACTCATCATCACCCAAGACACTAGACCCTTTAACATTCAGGACCTACAATAAAATACATTTGCAACAGAAGAATAATATTTTTAAACAGACAAAAACCAGTTGAACTTGTGATCAGTGATCACTCCTTTTGCAACTCAAAATGAGATGTTCATCATATCCATGCTCAAGCTCTCCATCATCACATTCTCCATGAATCCACAGTTAATTGGTGTTGCTTTCTTGAAACTTCCCGTTCTTGGCTTGAATGGGCAGGATGACAGAGGAAGGATTGGGATGTTGTCACAGTTGCAGATTTCAACCATGTACCCATCTGGGTCATGAAAGAACACCTGATCCACCTTGATCCCATCTTCTTCCACCACTGCTGTCACATACCTCATTCCCATTTCTTGCAGCTTCCTCTTAACAAGGCCAACATCAGTACACTATTGAAAACAAAACACTATCATTAGTACCACCACCATTATGATTGCACAATTTGTGTTCTTAAGTTTTGAATTCACAAATCTTACTTGGAAGGACATATGATTATCCTTGGGATTAATCGGACGCGGTTCGACGATGCTGTCAAACTCATCAATTGATGGGTTCTCAATCAAATGTATGCCAATGCCATAATTGTACAACCTGCATTGAATCAGACAAGCCAGTCAGTTCTTTTTAAACGAAGTTGTGAAGGTATATTTAATGCCTAAAAATGTAGAGTGAGTAAATAAACTAACCAAGCTCCGTTGAAATTGAAAGAAGAGGGGCGTTTGATGTGAACAAAGCCCAAAACATGCTCATAAAACCTTGCTGAAGCCCACACTGATCTGCACAACAATGATACATGATTCAGTGAGAGGAGGGGAAGTGCCTCGTGGCTGCTTGCTTCCTCAATCTCAATTGTCATCTCTGCCTTTGTTTTTTATTGCTCTTAACTTGCTTACTCAAGCTTCGTTACTCTCTTTGTATGCATGAACACATAACCAGCAAAGCTCCTTTTATAAAGCAACATTGTGGAGATATCTATTTACTTTGAATTCAGATTTACGCTGGATTGTTCTGTCCTTGATGGGGGAGGAACTTTCCTGGCAGATTCTCCCCAATCAACATTCAGACCAGCACCATGCGGTGATAATCTAGCCACCATGACAACTAAATATGGCGTAAACTGTAATCCTTATTAGTTACTCAATTAAACAAAATGGAAACACCTTAGAGGTTGCTCAACTTAACATGTATGCTAGCGAATTTGAGCCAACGCCATTCACTGTCATTGCTTATGCAAATATGATTTATGTGCTCTCGTTGGCCGCAGTACCAAACGGATCCCTCAACTTGGAATTCGATTATACCAATATCTCATGTCGGTTATTAGTATTTTATTTCCTTTCAACAAAATTATTCAACTGGTATGCTATTTGCTGGCTAATTGTCATTCAGAACTCAACTTGGATTTCCTACAACAAAATTCATGCCAGTTACATGCTAGATATTTTGGGATTACTATCCTCCAACAGAAGTGATTATTGAAAGCAATGGCCAAGCTCTTTATGTATACTGGGTAAGTTCGTTTCAAATCATAGGGTATCTTATTGGCTTCGGAGCAGTAGGGATTGAAATTGATACCTCAATGAATATGGGGACCAATTACAATACCGTATGATGCTTTTTTTCTGATCAGTGATAACCAATATACCATCCATTTTTGTGAGGTGACTATGGCTTTTACTCTGCTGTTTAAAGGGTGAAAATTTGAATAAGGCTTTAAACAAGGCGATCCCTCGTTCAGGACTCTCCTTTTTGGAAGCTGGAATATTAACTTTGGCTTACTTGATGTTCTTTACGCAAGGTGAGCAAGAGATAGGTAAAAAGAGAGTGGCAAATGGTATGGTAATCAAGAGCCAAATGTGCTCTTGAGGAGCTTCTTTCTCCATGAAGCGATGACTTGAGGATGGAACAATGCTTGAGCCCTTCAAACCTTGTCGGGACCGAAACTACTAGCTTCCAAAAACTTGAAATTTCTTTGATGTTTCCTCTCACCAAATTACCTTGTCATTTTTAACATTCGGTGCAAAAAATCCATCACGCAACTGGAAAGGGCGGTGACATTGGAGGCTAGTAGCTATACTCCACAAACATTTGGCATGATTTCCTCATTCAAATGGAGGCTAGCTCCTTATAGCAGACGATTTCAGTGTTACTGAATGGTAGATATAGTGAACTAGCTAAATATCTTGGAGATTTTTTTGTTGGGTGAGCTATATTTCTGCCCTTTGTAGATTTACTAATGTTCTACTTTTACCCCCATGGATTAAAATCTCTCAATCTTACCCCACTAATTCCAATTCAGAAGCAACATAATTGGAGGAAGGCTCTTCGTTTAAGCCCAACTATTTGCTTCATAGACAGAGCCAGCCAACTTGGCCTTACCACCACAATCCATAAATTGGGAATGTCACACACCAGTAAAGCTTTCTCAAAATCACAATCCTAACAAAGTTCTGCAGATAGAATTAATCATATCCAAAGAAACACAAGGATCTGAGCCCATTATTGAACACTGCTTTAAGTAATACCAGAACAAGTAGTTTTAAGAGCATGGATCCAGCTAAACTAAATAAAAAATGGAATAAGAGACAGCACATGATCAGTTAGTACACTGGAAAATCCATTGACAAATAACTGTAGCCAGAGCAAACTAAGCTACCTTCCAATGCTGACGCTTTCACTATAAGTTCACATCTCAAAGCTTGGACAGGGAACAGATTTGTTTCAAATAACCAGATCAGATTACAAAGCTCTTGTGGTACTTAAAATGTTTTGAATAACATGTAACAGAAACTCAAAATAGTGAATAACAGGATCTCATATTGGCTAGGAATAGAGAGCTTGGAAATAAAACCAATTTAAACATAACAATTAGCTTGCATAACACCAAAAGAAGAAGAAGAAAGGGTCAGAGCAGTCCTGCTGATAAAGCCATCAAGATATTTCATCCATGTTCGAATCCTACTGAGAGAAAATTTGATGCTTCCCTGACTTGCAAATTGAATTCAAGCAAACAAAATAGGATGCAGAATTCAACATAACGCCAAAGATGGTTCTTGAGAAAGAGCTGGCTCCGTTAAAACTTAATCAACAAAAAAGAACGAAAACAACATGATCACTATCTTTGCTAGTTGCTCTTCAAGATCTTACTCACGAGAACAGAATTATAGATTAACACATACCCTTATGACAGAATGGTTAGGAGAAAATCATTAAACTGAAATGGCATAACATAATATAAGTTTTTCTACCATAGATAAATACCCTCTTGACAAACATAATACATCATTGACAGTACTGAGATTTTCAGCCAAAGTACCATGCAATATAAGCAACTCGATTTCCACCCTAGCATGTATAGAAGCGAGATCTTGTAGTTCACCTTCCCAAATTCTGCCTCTTAAAAATTGACCCCCACATCCGAATCTAATCATTCCAAGCCAAATAAACAGTGGGACTAACCCACTGGTTGACGACCAAGGTTGAAGATTCTGTACCTCACATTTTCAGCGCAGAAGGAGAAGGCTGCGGTGTTTGAGTGACTGTCACAGGTACTTAAGTTGTCGTAGTCCAACTTGAATGTGCACAGGCGAGAAAAATACCTGAAGTTTGAGTTTTCACGAAGTGCTCAACGTCGCGCGAAGGTGAAAATCAGGCAAAATGTGTTGCTTTTCTCATCCAAAAGAGACGTGTATGAAATGGTGAAGTCATCATCAAGAGGCAATCCACGCATAGCCTCATCCAATCCATGGACAATACATTTTAAGTCTTCTATGGACCATTCTATCTTGGAATTGAGATCGAACAAACAAACGGCAAGACCCTCGATAAAAGGATGAACATCAATACACTCACCATCCAGAAAGGGACTAGCTACGTTGTGGGAACCAAGGTCAATTCGAACAATTTTGAAAAATGCAATCATGCTCTGTTTGAATTCTGGTACTTTTTCCTCATCTTGTTCAGCCTGATTTTGTGGAAGTCACCGGTGTCAGTCCAGTCACAACACCAGTCCAAGATTGCAATCATGGAAAGCCCAATTAATTCGTGAAGTGTTCAGGACTTCATCACGATCCATAGATAGTCTGAGCATAATGCCGGTGTCAAGCCGATTTTGAATTATATCAGGTGTTGGATGAGGACATGCATGCTATTCCCTCTTCCTGAGGTTGAAACAATACAATTCCGTATGTTCAATATCACCATTGCAGACATCCAACATAGAGACTGTCACCAAAAAGCGTCGATGATTCATTTAAGGCCCCAGATGAGATACCCGAAACCTCAAATTTTCTTCTTCCCTCCTATAATCAAAATTTATTCTTTATATATATATCCCTTCTCTATAGAACTCTCCTTCATTGCATCCCTTGTTTCTTTCGTGCGGCAGCCTACTTATAACTACATGACAGCAAGAGAGTCCGTGCCATAAAATCTTCAAGAGCACAGATTTTATTTTATTTTCCTTTTTGGATGAGGATACAAACTAGATTGCATTCATTGGTGGGCTTAGAAATTTTACAACCATGTCATGCACCAGGCAGGAACAGAATGGGCGAAGCTCGAGGACATATCCACAAATTGCAAACCATAATGTTGGTGTCCATGCTCGAACTAGAGGGAATAGACACAATGGAAGGTAAGTGGACGTAAGGAGGGGATCACATCTCAGCAACAAATATTCGGCACAGGAGTAGGTTAATATAACACAGAAAAGTCTCTCCCGGTACAGGTTTCTTTACTTAATTATGCTACAAAGTGTATAAGCTACACCGAGCCCAAAAACCTGCAAAATACATGTCTTATTCACAAGGTAGAATGCACTTAAAACAACTGCTAATGGGGCTGAAAAAAAGAAAGAAAGAACCTAATTTCCAGCCCTGACTTATAGGTATCTTTCTACGTAAATCCATGTTGATTTGGGACCTCCCTTCGTGGGCAGTGAAAGGGATATCATCCGATGGAACCTAGGCCTTCTTCCTTTAAAATGGAAACGAGTTGGCTAGCATTTTATTCACCATGCTTATCTAGAGAAGAATTAGAAGATTACATGGTGATAATGTGCAACCATAAATGATGTACATGCAGGCTTTGAATTTGAATTTTTTTTTTAATCTTTCATATATAATATTTTAGAAAGAATATTTAAGGACAATTGATAATGTAAATTGCGCTTAGCAATACTTGTCATGTTATCTAACCTTTTTTTTTTTTTAATGTACTTGTATGGTTATTTTCAGACATAAACTGGCCTGCTTACCTGGCACTTTCTTTGCATGTGCAAATCTATGGCTACCTGTTCCACTTCCCAGGTGGTTGCCAGTTAAAGATGGCTCCATTAAACAAATTGATTGCCCACGAATCTGCATCATGTTTCATGTCTGTTTCTGGGCTCGTATACCCTACTGATCATGATAACTCTTCAAGGCTTTCTTATTTGTGCGGTGCACCAGAAAAATAATCAATGTTTCGAAGTTGATTTTATTTAAAAATATATTAAAATAATATTTTAATATGTTTTTTAAAAATTATTTTTAATATTAATATCAAAACAATCTCGTTGAAACATACCAAACAGGATTAAGGCTAATACTTAATAAGCATCATCATAAGCCAAACACAGTACTAAACATTCATCTAACTTTGGCAATCTATGATAAATAACTATCTACTTTGAAAAAGAAAAGGAAAAGAAAACAAAGCTTCATATCCATCGAATTGTCCCAAGGCATAGATTCATACGCGGGTCCTAGAAAGCTAAAGACTGCTACAGAGGCTATGCCAAGCAGAGAGGCCAAACAGCAGCCCATTTGGTATGCGCCTAATGTTCTCAAGAATCACCTGTTCTGTTTCCAGTCTTCCCCTTGAGTTGGACTCACCTCGTCGGGCAAGTAAGATGGCTATGCCATTCACATAGCAAAGATTCAAAAATACTGAGACCTACTTAATTTGTGCATGATTCAGAGAGGGATCCAATTATGACGTAGTGTGGATGCATTTATGAATTAAATAGATAAAATAAATTGCATGGAGAAAACCGAACGTCTCAAATATGCATTTCAATTAAAAAATATTTATAATTTTAGTTTCGATTCAAATTTAATCTGAGATTTTATATGTTTATTTTTATAAAGTGATTTTCGCGTTCTAAAAATGCTTTTAAATTATAATCAAAACACCATGCTTTTACAGTTTTAATTTTTTTAGCTAATTTTAAAATTTAATTATTTTTTCATTTAGTCGTGGATTCTTTAGGTTAAATCAGAGTTTTTTTAAAATTATGATCAAATAAGTGTTATTTTTTCTCAAATTATAAAATTTTTAAAAAATATCAGAGTTTTTTCCACCCATTTCTCTCTATACTATTTCTCTATAGTCTAAAACTATAATATTAAAATCTAATAACCCTAATTTCTATCTACATACTCGGTCAGTCACGTCAAATTATTCGTTGATCACTCATTTCAATCTTTTTTATTAATAATGGACCTCGAGATGACCACTGTAAATTAGACACAGAAATATATCTACCACAAAGTTCAAGTTAGTTGGATTTTCAATTATGAGGCATGATCGATCACACACCTAGCATAGGACCATATCAATCATCATCTTGAAAAATATTGAATTAAGTGCTTGAATTTTTAAGGAATAGGGGAATTTATGGCGAGATGGATAGTTTGGTTGCTAGTTGCTACCACAAGTCATCATGGAAAAGTCCCTCGATCTCATGTGCTCCAGGCTATGCTTAATTAATCCGTCGGTTCTCTCGTATGCATGGATTTATACCTTCCTTTTCCTTTAGAAATTCGTCTAAAAGCTCCCTTTCTTGACCCTTTTCACATGGTGTGAGAGCTAGAGACCAGGCACCTTTCTCTAGATTAATAAAAAAATATTATTATTAATTGATAGAATTATGTGGAACTCACTCTACATATAGTATACAGATCTTTATGATGTTTTCTTTATGATAATTGTCTGTAAAGTCAAAATTCAAAGCAACATTAAATATTCTTCCTCTTGTTCCTTGCTCGAGGGAGAAAATGATTTTGAAATACACCTTATATAGTATTCTACTGATATTAATTTATGCTCATACATATGAGACGAAGAGTTAATTATAATCACATGATTTATGAGCGAGACCTTCCTCTCTTTTTTTATTATAGACAAGCTGGTCTATAATAATAATAAAAAATAATCACCAGGAAAAGCATCATGTTAGAAAATAATATAAATAATATCTTGGGATCTTATCTAAAAGCTTCAGTTATTGGGTTGAGATGGTTCTTTGATATGATATCAGAGCCTTGATGATCAAGCGGTCATGAATTTGAATCTCACCATCCCCATTTATTAATTTGATAAAAATTAAACACAAGGTAATGTGGACCTGTATAAGTTTCAAGTCCAAATGACTTTCACTTGAGGGGATGTGTTAGAGAATAATATAAATCATATCTTGGACCTTCTAAAAGTTTAAGTTATTAAGTTGAAATGATTCTTTGACATGAATGGAGATATATAACATCAATTTGCAAAATGGCAATAATAAATTATATTTAAAAAAAAACACACAAGAAATTCTATATATAAATTTCCCCTATTTATGTAATTAGTAGCACTTAGTAATTAAAAAATAATAATGAAAATTGAGAGGCTGAATTTCAACACCCTCTCTCGCAATAAATCCAAAAAAGAAAAGGAAAAATGGAAGACTTCACATGGAATTCATGCATTTTCAAATGAAGTTCAATTTGTATTTTTACGTTGTCTGCCTACCTGTTTTTTTTTCTCAAACAATATTTCTAGTTATTTTGGTAGACGGAGAATACTGAATTGTTATATATAGCGGATTCTTTTTTCAAATGGCAAAATCTAAGTATAATATTAAAGGAGGAGGTATAATTGTTGAGTTCTATAATATAATTATATTTTTGAAAATGTTAGAAATTTTTATAGCTTTAATTTTATTTCATTTTTGTATTTTGAATTGTTTTGTTTTGATATGCTAACGTTAAAAATAAATTTTAAAAAATAAAAAATATATATTATTTTAATGTATTTTTAAGTAAAAAGTATTTTTAAAAATAATTTCAACAACATTCATAAATAATGAGGTCAATTATAGTGATGTATTATAAAATAATAATTGGGTGAGATTTCTGGAAAAGAAAGAAGAATAGCAAAGCAAATAATATATATATGAGTAGCCCCACAGTCACAGATTGGTTTTTATAATTTTGCTTTTCTTTATCAAAAGTTGTTTCGTGGACATTTTTCCAGACACATGCAAGCAAGGGTCGACGAATATGAAGCAATTTTCTTCTCTCTCAACACATGGGGTGTTACGCTATCTCATTTCTTTTAGTCAAAATAGTCCCCACTTTCCTGCTTTTGCAGCTTTTTCTTTGTCTCACTGTGGAACGCAAGAAATTTAATGCTGACTGATACATCTAGAGGACTGCAAGCATGTTTGTGGGTCGAGTTCTTTGTAACCAAACCTCATAACAATGGAAATTGAAAAATTAATACTCTTTCAATATATTTCTTAATGGAATGGTCCCTCCCCTGATCTCTTGGATCCAAGCCTGTTTCAAATGAAAATATAATTGTTGAAATGCTTTTCATTAGAAAAGAAACATGATCTATTTTAACTCAAAATCATTGATGTATTGACATCCAAACATCTAAAGAACAAACAAGATTATATCACAAAACTGATTCATTCTCATGATTATATCCTGATATTACCTCAATTATTCTTAACATAATGACATGATCTTTGATACTAACGAACTAACAACCTAAATGCATGAAATGCCTATCCATGTCAACATAACTACACAATCTGAAAAGTATCTGTCTTAACTATTTTCAAAAGCAATGCTTTATCATTGACGTACTATTTTTTTATCATTGGGACGGTGGAATTAAGTTCTTTATATATATACACAGTAGATAATCTATTTCAATATTGACCTAATTTTGGAAAACAAGTAGAACGGATAGCTTTTGCACACACTTTTACCTCAACAAAAACATAACATACTAAGGTGATAGTCTCGAGATAAGAAAAAAAGAAGAAGATGAAATTAGTTAGAATATCGGATATATATAGCGACAGATTTATCTTCGTTTCTCTGTTGGATGGTATTCGGTATGTTAAGCGGTTTTCATCCTCTCATCTGGGATTTGAATTCAAAGAAAAAGTGTGAGAAAGATCCAGCCAATAGGAAGCTTCTTGTCTCATAAAAGCTTATCAAACAATATACGTATTCAAACCATTTCATTTCAGACCTGTAAGAGAAAGATATATATATAAAAATGAAAAGTAGAAGAGTTGGATCAGATGGAGTGATAGGCAATAACTAATCACCTAATTAAGGCTTAATAACTAAGCAAATTAGGTAAAACATCCTAAGATGTCTGAATTAGTCATGTTAACAGATCAAAATTAATTGGGAGTTTGGTGTGTTTTTTTTTTTTTTTTAGCGCGGTAGTTTTAAATCAAAGGCTAATAATAAAATCCAACAGAGCGACTTATGAAAGCAACTAACCACCCCAGTTAGACTCCATAACCACCACTCAAAAAATCCATTCATTTGCCTTCAAAGATCTGGCATTTAAGGCCACAAATATAGCCCTTAAAGAGAAAATAAAGCAAAGACACAATCTTTATGTCCTCTTGATCTCTCTCTCTCTCTCTACATTTCCTTCAAAATTCACAAGGTGAGAGAATGTTTAACATTTTGAGATCTTTTTCGTTGTGTTTTGAATTGTTTCAAGCCAATGCAGCAATGAAAAGATTGTTTGATGCAAGGAGTTTGGTTTTTTGGAGTTAAATTCTCGAGTTCTTTTTCAAAGATTCTATCTTTGGTGGGTTTTGGTTGATAAGTTTGGAGTTTTTGATGTTGCAGGGATCAATCTGAGGGTTCAGTGACAATTTATGGAGTCATTGAAGATCCTCAGAAAGCTCAAAAACATTCCTTGAAAGAAAGCTGTAAGTCAATTTATCTTTCTCAATTTCCAAGGTTAAATCCTAAGTTCTCTGTTCCAATGCATTTTGTTTTTATTTTAAAAGGGTATTTTTTGTTTTGTTTTTTAATGAGAATGTTGTGTGATAGAACATGAGAGGAGGCTTTTGACAGACTGTAATAGGGGACCGGAGAAGAAAACTCCAAATATGTTCGTATTTTATTTAGATAAGAAAATATTTGTCTGACTCAAAATGAATAATGTAATAGATGATGAATTGGCTTATGTATTTGACCATGCTTTCTTTGTTAAATGAGAAACATAGGAGATTAAAGAAATGGGATTTCTTTGCTTCAGACAAGGAACTGACCCGAAATGTCGGTGATTTTAGCAATGACCCATGATTAGTTTGTCAGATTTAAGATGATTGTGGCTGTTGAGTTTTGGTGGTGGCCCTTATGTTATCTGGGAGCCATACAAAATTGTTTTATCAAGCAAATTCAAAGCATATGTCATTAACCGAATAAGGAAGGGAATGGTTGTGTGAGAGCTGGAGAGAAGAGAGACAGAATGATTATTTGTGGTCTGTATGAATATGACAATTGGTGATAGATTGACTTCTTTACATATGGTATGATTTTCAGTTTTGTTTAGAGAGAATGGGAGAGATTGGGGTGGCTGACGCGGATGGGCCAATGCAGGGGCTGAGTGGTGGTGGTGGTGAGGAGAAAATTTTGGTTTCAGTTCGGCTGCGGCCTTTGAATGAGAAGGAAATCGCAAAGAATGATGTGTCAGATTGGGAATGCATCAATGATGACACTGTCATATACAGGAATAGCCTTTCAGTGTCGGAGCGGTCCATGTACCCAACAGCTTACAAATTTGGTGAGAAATTGATTATCGCATTTTAAGTTTGATTTGATTTGATTTTCTTGGTAAATTGCATCTGCACTTCTGCAGTTCTGTTGTTATCACAGATGATTAATAAGGCTGTCATGGTTGGATATATCTTCATCACATCTGCTGTCATCTATCAATGTGTAATTCACTCTATTCAGCTGTATAAGAAACGTTTTGCTTGAACCTTCTCGTGATTTTGGAAATTGCAATATGGTTTTGTCTCTTTTTATGTGTTCCTATTTCTTAATTCATACAGATCTTAATGCTGACTCTTTCCTGAGTTTTGGCCTTCACCTTTTCTCTTTCGCTTCTACAACAATGGTGTAACGTTGCTGGTTTATATTAATGCATTTGTTTTGCGTGTTCACTGCTGTTGTCTTTAGGAGCATATTTATGGACGTCTACTTTTTGCATCACGGAATGTTTTCAAATATTCATCCCATCCATCTTGTTTCTTTAATTTGTTGGCTCTAGATAGAGTATTTGGGCCTGGTTGCTCGACAAGGCAAGTCTATGGAGAAGGAGCCAAGGAAGTCGCTCTTTCGGTTGTCAGTGGCATAAACTGTGAGCACAACCTCCTTTTTTTCACTTGTTCATTATTTCATTTCTCATTAAATTCATCTTGAACTTCATATTTGTGTTTCTTAACTTTTTTTTTGGCTTACAATGATGAATTTCTTCAGCAAGTGTATTTGCATATGGACAAACAAGTAGTGGAAAAACCTACACTATGAGTGGAATTACTGAGTACACTGTAGCAGATATATATGACTACGTAGATAAGGTAATGAAAATACTTGATACAGTTTGCTTTCATTACTCTAAATCCAGCATTTATTGTATTCCTTAGATGTTCCCTGATCAATGAAAATATTTTATTGTTTTCCCCCCTTTATAGCATAAGGAAAGAGAGTTTACTTTGAAGTTCTCTGCCATGGAGATCTACAACGAATCCGTCAGAGACCTCCTAAGTACAGATACAACTCCTCTCCGACTTCTAGATGATCCAGAGGTGATTTTCATTTTAGGTGAAGAACAGCTCTATGTTTTTTTTCCTTCATATCAGTAACATTTAACTTTATTAACAGAGAGGCACTGTTGTGGAGAGGCTCACGGAGGAAACTATAAGGGACTGGAATCATTTTAAAGAACTTCTATCTGTCTGTGAAGGTAAGTCATGCTCTTGAGGTTATTTTTTTCTCTTGGTTTCCAAGGGTGAGGCTTGAATCCAAGACCTCTTGAGGAGAGGGGGGCATGGATGCCTGTGGAGCTAAAAAAAGCTCGTTGGAAGTCATGCTCCTGAGTTTAACGTTTCTTTTAACTGCAAAACTTGTAACTGCATACTCAAGCATCCTGGTGATTTTGCAGCTCAGAGACAAATAGGGGAGACCTCCCTTAATGAAGCAAGCTCTAGATCTCATCAGATTCTGAGGCTGGTACAACTGGATATTCATTTCAATGTGAAATTTCAAGTTATCACTACTTGACAATCATTTATTAAAAGGTTTACTGTTTATGTGCATATGCCAGACAATTGAAAGTTCCGCACGTGAGTTTGTAGGCCATTACAAGTCCAGCACTCTTGCTTCCACTGTGGTATGCGTTGTGAAAAGTTTCTGGGTCTCTGGTATAGCTGGTAATACTGGCTCAACAATGTGTGAATAACATTCTTTTCTGCGCAGAACTTCGTTGATCTAGCAGGAAGTGAGCGCGCTTCTCAGTCATTATCAGCTGGCATGAGGTTGAAAGAAGGTTGCCACATAAACCGTAGTCTACTGACATTGGGAACTGTTATCCGTAAGCTAAGGTTAGGACGTGTACCTTATTTCAATTTTTGAATTTCAGTGATACTCAGAATTATTGTTGACAGCATCTTCATTTAGTTACTGTTGTGATGGAATGAATAGTACCGCAAGCGTCTGAGTTAAGCCAATTTGGTCTATATTATTTTTCTAGACGTCAGATCTTCGGGCTATACTTTATGAATTCATTACAAAACAGTGCTATGTTCTTCCACTGGTAATTTTTTATGCGCTGCAGAACGTTCCTTGATGCTGTATAACATAAGTTTACAAAATAAAATTGCAACCATATCGTTTCCCTACTAGTACATGAAGTTGCAAATAATATACTCCTGTAACTTGGCATTCCATAGAACAGTCAATATGTGTGTTTTGTGCAGTAAATATATTGCTATTGTGGAATATTATAGACAATATCAGTTGTCATGGTCTTTCCAGAAGCACCTCTTTTAATTTTTTCATAGAATCAGTGTGTGTAATCTTCTATTCTTTTTATGACTTCCTATTCCCTTCTTCCTTTAATTCATTAGGTTGTGCATGAGTCTTGACCTAAAATAAACTGAATTGCCAATGCTTTTTCTAATTCATCCAACTTTATGATTGATGCAGCAAAGGAAGAAATGGGCATATTCCTTTTAGAGATTCAAAGCTGACGCGAATATTGCAGTCCTCTTTAGGAGGAAATGCTAGGACTGCCATCATCTGTACCATGAGCCCTGCTCGAATCCATGTTGAACAATCTAGAAACACACTTCTTTTTGCAAGTTGTGCTAAAGAAGTGACAACCAATGCACAGGTTAATGTAGTTGTCTCTGATAAAACACTGGTAAAGCAACTGCAAAGAGAATTGGCTAGATTGGAGAGTGAGTTAAAAAATACTCGACCAGATTCTGTAGCACCAGATTCCACGGCAGTACTGAGAGAAAAAGACCTTCAGATTGAAAAGGTAGGTACAGTCTCTAAGTATCACATTTTAACACCTTTAACATCACAATTAGAGTCCTGCTCCTACATATTAATATCAAGGCAGTACTCCAACTTTCATTAGAAATGGAAGTGCATATCAAGACTATTGTATAGACGAAGTGCCGTGCCTCATTGAGCCGGGTCATAATGAATAAACGATGACTAACAAACATATACGCAGTGAGCCTTTTTTAGACTGATGAAGGGAAAGTTCTTGAAGTATCAAAACCTCAGTCGCCTCAGATTTAGGCTCTCAATATGTCCATCATCTTCTGCAAATTACATGAATGAGAGACCTATCATTTGAAACCTCCATCCAGATATATCATTTATGCATCATAAACTCATAGAATGCAATGTGGATTTAAACCTCAGAAATTCAGGTTCCGATTTATGATCTCTGTTGCATGACATCATCTTATATTCTTAATTCTTGTCAACATTTGTGGAGAGTTTAACTAGAGCAGAAAGTAGTTTGCTACTCCATTGAGCTTTACACGGGAGTATGCCTGTAATCGCCCCACTTTCCAATCAGTCTTTCTTGTTTTCCAACAAATTTTCTCATGTAACTTGTAACAAATATTGGTAATCTTTGGCTTTTTGAAATTCAAGCATCAGTTCATATCCCAAGCATATGCTAAGCATCATTAGATGCATTTTCATAGAGAAATTTGTTGATGTATGTACTCGCTAAATTTTGAATTTTAACACCCCTTTTCTTGCAGCTAATGAAAGAGGTCGCAGAGCTGACTCGGCAACTTGATCTTGCTCAGTCTCAGGTCGAGAATCTACTGCAATCGTCTGAAGGTGACAGAGCTTCAACGGTATGGCTATGCATTCTTTTTTTTACTCTTAGTATTTTATCTGGTACTATAGAAATAAAAAAGAAAATTTCTAGATCAAGCTTCCAACTCTATCAATGTGCCTTTACTATCCAAATCTGATTCCTCTATGTCCTCATACAGCCAGATCAAGATCATCACTACCCTAAATTGCGAGTGCGGAATTCATTCAGATCTGACAATTCAGTATCATATTCACTCATTTCGGAAGATCCTCCCTCCCTAGTCCTTGGTGCCAGATCTTTTGATGCATCTCAATGTTCGGATGAGCGAAGTAGCAGAAGTTCTGAAGCAACCTTCATCCAATTCCCAGAGTTTGAAGAGAATTTTCTTCCAGAAAGTTTATCTCCGGAGGACTCAGATACAACCACTGACTTTGTAGGAAATGGTCTGCATGAGAAAAAGGATGCCGAAGAACGAACTAGTCAAAACTTTGATGGTCATTGGAAGGAAGTTCAATGCGTTGAAGTGGAAGAGCCAAGCATAAACCAATATTCAAATTCGAAGATGTCTGAGTCTAGGCCATACAGATTTGAAGAATCTGATGGGCCTTCTCCAGATATAAAAACCGATACCTTAGGTTTAACAAAGATCGGCAATGAAGAAAGAGCAAATCAAGAATTAAAGTCTCCCCCATTGAAGGAACAGAAAGAGTTGAATGATTTGCATTCCACTTTTATTATACCATCTCCTGAAAAGCCCTCTCCATGGCTGCTGAAAGAAAGCCTGTCTGAATCAAGGAGATTTTTTATCAGGAGTAGAAGCTGTAGAGCAAGGCTTATGAATAACTCACCAAGTTCCCATTTCGAGAAGGTAGAAGATAATGAGAGCACACCATCAAATGGGTTTGAGAAAGATTTCCCTGGGAGACCAGAGGGTTTTCAAAAGAAACTTCCTGCTTTGAAGTATGATCTTGACATCAAAAGGTTATCAAGAAATGTCTCAGAGAATTCTATGTGCAGTTTTGCTGTTAATGAGCTCAAAGAGGGAAGTGTTGGAACTTCACCTGATTGGAGGACTGCCAGTGTTGGTAACTCAGATGCGGGATTGATGTACATGGCTGATGATTTGGTGAGTGTTTATTTTCTTTCATCGTCATTCCTTTTACTAGCTCATATTCAGGCTATGGGATGCTAAATTAAATATTAAACGAATGAGCTCCTTACCATCTTATTTGTCTGCCAAGGATGAAGCCTTTGCAAGAAGATAATGATGGAATAATTGAATGTTTTGCTAATGGATCAATAACTGAATATGTCCCTGCCGAATCTAGCGGGAATATAAAAAGTCTGCAATGTCTTAGGATGTAGGAGACCAGCTTCTTCCCCCACTCCATTGTCTTCTTCTTCCATTTTTTATTCATTTCTTGGAAGCTGCGGAGAGTTCTGGTTCAATTAGACCAGTCATTTTTCTCATTCATGTTTTTTATGGTTTGCAATGGTTGATAGGCACAAGAAACAACAGCAGAGACCATGGAGGATGTGGAAGATGATGACTTGGATGCAATGCGAGATAATGTGTCTGCAAAGAAGGTGAGAGATGTTGGCTTGGATCCAATTCAATATGACGTGTCAGAAAAGAAAGTAAAAGATGTTGCCCTGGATCCTATTCAAGAGGATGCAGAAAGTGCTTCTAAATGGCCATTAGAATTTAAAAGGAAGCAAAGCAAGATCATCGAACTTTGGCATGCCTGCGATGTCTCACTAGTTCACAGGACCTACTTCTTCCTGCTCTTTAAAGGTGATCCTGCAGATTCTTTTTACATGGAAGTAGAGATCAGACGGATTTCCCTTCTAAAGGACACGTTATCCAGGGGCGGCGGTACTATTGTTCAAGGACAAGTTCTAACATCCACCTCAAGGTATATTACCTTCATTTCCGCATCAAGTCATATTTATATATGTATATTCTGCAAGCATTCCAAGATAAAATATTTCCTCTGTGAGCAGCAAGAAGGCTTTGATTCAAGAGAGGCAGATGCTGGCAAGGCAAATGCAGAAGAGGCTCACTAGGGAAGAAAGAGAGAATCTTTTCCTGAAGTGGGGTATTCGATTGAATGGAACCAATAGAAGGTTGCAGCTGGTCCATCGCTTATGGACCAAGCCAGCAGATATGGACCACATCACAGAAAGTGCCACTCTTGTTGCAAAGCTAGTTGGCTTTGACGAGCAAGAGCAGGCTTTGAAGGAGATGTTTGGGCTGCTCAATTTCACACCAACACATCCAAGCAGGAGGAAACCTTCTATTTGGAAGCGCAGTGGATTATCTTTCTTGTAAGCTTTGCTATAGTGCACCTTGACGTAAAATTTTGTGGCTAATTGATGATCTCCACGGTTCTATCACACATATATAGCTTTCTGAGTGTTAGTTTCAGCCCTCTGTATTCTCTAATCCTAGCTGCATTGATTGTGACTTGTGAGAAAGCTTGTAAATCTGATGTAAAATCGTAATGCTGATGCTTCCCTTTTATCTCTCTTCTCATCTTCTTGGGGACCTCTAATATTTTTTTATTTTCATATTTAGTTAGTTTTATATATTTAAATTTTGTTATAAATATAATATAAAAAAATAATTAACAATATAACTTTTATACATATTCTCTTAAATTTTGTTTAAGAATTTAGTGCATTGGATAATTTATTTAGAAATTAATTCTATATTTTTATAGTAACATTTGATTATGAACAATAATTCATGAACCAAGAACAAAAGGTTACAATTCATTAGATGAGTAAAGAGGAGAAGGCACATTGAGAGTGTAGAGGCCCTGAACCAAACACCAAGCAAAATGGCTTAGCCCAGCCATATACAGCAACTTTGACCCAACTAGTCACCGGATTTTGGTCGACTAACCCGCAGAGAAATTCCCAGTTTTTTTATCAAAACTTGTTTTTCCCAGTATAAAAAGATTAAAAAAAAAAAAAATTTCGTTCACAGGCATGACATGGTAAAAATACTAGTTCATTTTCCATGTTACGGGTACTCCTCCATTAAACTTGGTTTAATGAGTTAATTTTAAAAAGATTTTGATTGTGTTATTAAATTTGGTTTAATAAATTAATTTAAAACCTCACGAATTAGTTTTTTATCTAATTTAAATTTTTAATTAAATCATATGGAAGTTAACTCGAATTAAATTGATTGATTTTATTGGTTCAAATACAATATTGATGGCTAGTAATTTTAACAAAACTTCAAGAAGAAAACTTTTTTAAAAAAAAATTATTAAGACAATGACAGATTAGATTGATCTCAGTTCCTCGGCAACACCTATCATGAACTATATTAAATTTAATAATTTTTTTAATTATATAATAAAAATATATGCTCACAAAATTAACATAAACCTAAAAATAACTTGTCTTTTTTAATAATTATTTATTTTACTATATAATAATATTTAACTTTGTAATATTTCCCCTGCAACTTTTAGCTTTATACTTGATTAATTTGCTAGTGAACAGTGGCAGCTAATAACAAGTGAACAGCGAGTTGAAAAAAAAAATTAAATAATTCATCATTCAGCTTCTATATTTATGATTTTTTTATACAGCAGTAGTCTAATCTGAGTCATTCAAATTTAACAGAGAAAGAAAACTGAGTCATCCAAACAACATAACCATGCCTATCAATGTGCTTTTACAATCAAGAGTACTGTGATTTCTTTTTCTTTTAAATTGTAAAATATAATTCTCGAATGGTATATTATAAATCTATTAAGCAATCTATAACTTAGAGATAAAGGATAAGAGTGATTATATAAAAAAGAAAATAACAATCACCCAACAATATCCTATCGATTTAGTTAAATATGCTCAAAATCAAATTATGTGCCACTGCCATTTTAGTCTTCTTGTTTCTGGGCTAGGTTCCAGCATCCGCGTGATTGACGACTGGCTCCATCATTTGTAGTTCCTTCTTTTGTATCACACCAACCACGGAAAACAGATCAAATTCACTAAATAATATAAGTTCTGGGGCTTTTTTGACGTTCCCAAACCCCATGTTGACGAAAGATTTGTGACAAGAAAATGACCGGCAGACACCCTCTCGTCTGGCTGCTCGTTGGCCTTGTCACTTCATTTCTTCACCGCTCTCTTCTGGATTTTCGTCCAGCTTTCCCTGCTCCACCTGCTTTTGAAGCCATGATATATACAACCTTTCAGATCATAAGAGCAAAGGGGAAGCGCCAATATGTGCAATAAGGAGAAGTGGAGAACAAGTTGAACATGAACAACAAAACGTTAATGGCGCCTAAGTTACGAAAACATATGAACATGATCGATTAGTTAAGGAAAAAAAAGAGAGTACATCTTATCTTCTTACGTTGTAAGGGAGAGAGAGATGTGATCGTATTTGTCTGAAATGCCATGAACAACAATCTTTCGAGGGTTATAATTTTTGTTTTCTCCTCTCTCACTAACATGCTTGGAGATGTGGTTTTACGACCTCACTGAAACATGAAACAATCCCTTTTTGCCTGCTAAATGTTTTTTTCGTTTGTTTTTTTAGAGTGCAGAATATGTAAGCTGCAGAGCTGAGTTATATAGGTGCAAGAGAGTTAATTGAGCTACATTCTTAGAGATTCTTCAAGATTTACATTGTTAAGACAGAGAGATTCTCATGAATAATTATAGGTTAATTAAGAAATCGTTTCGTCATTAAAATCTATTCATTAGGGATCTTAATTTAAGAAATTATTACTTTTGGAGAAGGGCTCTCATTGGTTCAAATAAAATCATATCACGAAATTTAAATGTCAGCAAATCTTGAAAATCTTTTTCCATTTTTATTTCCTTTATCCTTTATTTTTATTTTTATTTTTATCATAGACAGGACGTGGAACGTACAATCAATGGCTAGGCAGGGAATTAACGTTAGTGCTGACGGTTACTAGTCATGTACTGTTTGTTTCTGTATTGGTAATTATATTTAGATATGTTTTAAAAATATATTTGATTTAAAAATATATTTAATTTAAAAAAATATTAATTTTTTTATTTATGAATTTATTCTCGTGATTCAAATTAAAGGTTTGAGATATTAAAACTAGTTGATTTGAGTTTTTTTATTTTTTTTATTATTTTTTTTAATTTTATTATAAATTGATTATGAATTGAATTTTATAATTTATTTATTTTAAAATATATTAGTTTCATAATCTAAATTTGATAGATTAATCTATATTTACTTAAATTTTTTATTATTTTTAATTATTTTTTTTTAATTTTATTCTTTAACCAATCTATTTTAAAATTTTCTTAACCGATCTATATTTTTTTTATTCTACAAATTACCTTAAAACTTATCACGTCACATCAAATTAATATCTAAATGGCGTAAACTTTTTCTCTTCTTGAGAAAACACGTAACCGGTCACATCGGGAAGAGATGGATCTTTGTGTGGATGGTGCTTGCCATTCTTAAATGTGGCCCTAGCTATGGATACAGCCCATGAGACTTTAGACCATGATCCGTGTCTGGCGGACCGTGGGTCTTGTTCATTATTTTTCATCTCCCTTCCTGTTTCTGGCATAAATTATGATATTTTCCATTCTTTTTTTTTTTTATCTGGCATATATTGTGGTAAATTGATTTTTCTTTTTGTGTGAGGACGTTGAAAACTATCCATCCCTGTGAGCTGCGTAGATTTTTCTCTGTTCTAGACAGTGGCGGAGCCACACAGGGGCAAGAGGGG
>Ga0307517_10001063_pt1 | contig 46521 bp, 28 predicted proteins | sample 23_EM_MG_FD_194515 | JGI IMG/M metagenome (GOLD analysis project Ga0307517, IMG submission 194515) | Populus trichocarpa ectomycorrhiza microbial communities from riparian zone in the Pacific Northwest, United States - 23_EM | ecosystem: Host-associated > Plants > Roots > Unclassified | place...
TCCACAATCTCCCCCCCCCCTCCTCCACGAAACTCTCTCCCCCCTTATATATAAATAAACTATCCGTTCATATTGTTTTTGATTATCAGACTCAGCTTTACTAGGTGTTGATTCCGCCGAGAGAGCCACCATGACGCGGCGTTGTTCGCATTGCAGCAACAACGGACACAACTCTCGAACCTGTCCCACGCGCTCCTCTCTCGCGTCTTCGTCTTCTTCTCCTTTATCCGGAGTGAAGCTCTTCGGCGTGAGGCTGACCGATGGGTCAATCATTAAAAAGAGTGCGAGTATGGGAAACTTGTCGGTGCACTACCATTCGTCTTCATCAGCTGCCGCTTCGCCTAATCCTGACTCTCCTCTATTTGATCATGTCCGTGATTCGGCTCATGTACCTGACGGCTATTTGTCTGATGACCCGGCTGCCCATGCTAGCTGCTCTACCAATCAACGCGGAGACAGAAAAAAAGGTTTCGTTTTGTTTATTTTTAATTTGTTTATTATAAACATACATGTATTTGTGTTTATGAATAAATTGCTAATTTTTATTTTATTTTATTTTGATGATTTTGAGGATGTTGTTTGATACGGTTCCGGGATGACGTAGGCGATTTGATTGATATTGTTGATCCTATAATTAATTGTAATATCTATCATTGTACCTTTTGGATTATTCTTTGGTTCGTGGGTGCCATTAAGTTTTGTTGGTCGGTTGGTTAGCAGTCTAAGAGGTTTTGGTCAAACACATAGCCATACGATAACGGGCATAAATTTCAATTCTACTGCTGGATTCATAGCCATACGAGGACAACAAGGCTCTAAATTAGTCCTAGAAGTTAGTGTTCGGGAGTGTTCATATTTTCATAGTTAAAATAATATTTTTTTCCTATTTAGTTTAAAATATTTTTTTTTCCAGCTTTGTTTGAGATGTTTTTTCTAGTATTTAAACAGCCTAAAAGATCTGTAATTTTTATTTTTTTATAAGGGAATTATTCAATAATAAAACTATGAATTAGAGATTCTATGTGTGATCCCTTCCTCCAAAAAGTCTATCATTTTTGTTCTTTGATTTCTATTCCTTAGGTTTGACTAGGTCAGTTGGTATTAAAACTGAGTGATTTTTGGTAGTTAGTTGCTTGTTGTGTATTGTTAAATTAACCATTGCTGGAAGAAGTCGTAGAATAGGACATGCCATGTAGGAGGAAATGAGGAGGTTCCTACTAGGGAAAGAGACATCTGGTAGTTGGTAATAGAAGACATGCAGACACAAATTGCATAACTAACTCTAGTTAGCGGTGGTGAGAACCCTAAAGGATCATAAGGAGAATAGTGTTCACGAATTAATAAACAATTTGAAAATCATTTTCAAGGGCGAGAGGTGCAAAAGAGGCAGCCTTTTGATCGCAATAATCACAATAAGTATCATGGAGACTTTAGGGTTATAAATAAAAGTCTCTGAGTTCGTAATAGCCTTGCAAGCAAAGGAATTTATTGACTACATAAAGTAGAGAGGGTTTTTAGTATAAGGAAGTCTTGGACTAGATGAGGGTGAAGCTGATCGCCATCACATTAAGGGGTGAGTTTTTGCTTGGTGGAAACAATTGAAAATAACTTGAGAAAAGTTAAGGCAAATAGAGGATTAATAAATGAATGCATTTGATGATTTCTATTAGCTAGTGGCGAGGAATTATCTGTAAAAAATAAAGGAGCAATTGATGACCAAATACTTAAATGGATTACGATAGTCCATCAGAACTTCCTATTTTTACAACCATTATGGATGATTTCAGAAGCTTATTAGAAGGCTCTAATTATGGAGAAAAAACAAGTTGTGAGGGTAGCCAACTGAGACTTTTGGTTTGACCATAATACTAGTGGAGTGTATCCAATGATCAGAGAACAACCACTTAGCCTAAACCAACCACTCAACAAACCACACGTTAGGGTTCTAGTTAGGGTTCTAGTTATGATTCTGGTTTTAGATTTAGGTGTTACAAGTGTGGTGACTAGAGGCATCTCTCCATTGAATGCTGAAAGTCGGAGAGTAGTTCGGGAAAGAACCTTTTGATTGAAGAACCCAAAGATGAACATGTTTATGATGAATTAGATGGTAGTGGATAAGTGTTGTATGAAAATGGCAGTGCTACTTACGTGATCCAAAAGAGCCTATTGACTCCTAAGGATGATTCAAGTGAGGATTTGTTGTGCACCAATATCTTTCATTCAACATGCACCATTAAGGACAAGGTGTGCAACCTGATCATAGATAGTAAGAGCTGCGGGAATGTGGTATCAACATAGACGATGAATAAGTTGTAGCTTAAATTAGGCACTACCCTCAACTATACAAACTGAGCTGGTTGAATGGAGACAACAAGGTAATCGTGAATAAACGTTGTCTTGTTTCATTTCTATAAGTAAGAAATATTATAATAGTGTTTAGTGATATATCGTATATATCGATGTGTTTCATCTATTGTTAGGCATGCCTTGACAATATGACAAGAACATAGTAAATGATCGACGAAGCATTTAATTGGCATTTAGAAGAAAAAGAGGCAATTGTTAGAGACTAAATCAAGCAAGGATAAAAAGTTAATGTTTTTATCCCAGATTATGGAGAAGGAAAAGAAATATGCGTGCGTGGGGAATGAGAATAACGTGAGAAAGAGATCACAACTAATAATTATTTTGTGGAGATTAAGAGTGTTATGTAGACTAATTCTTGGGCTAGTTTATCTGAGTTTGCTAACTACATAGTAGTAGCACACCAGAGGTCATTAGAGCATAAAGGAGCTGATAGCTTTTAGTGGTGGTGCTTTTTAGTCGCTAGGATCATAGGGCACAACCGAGAAAGGATATTTAAATAACTCTTTTTCTAGGGCCCATAGTAAGAAGTGTTCCTAATCCTATTCTTCTAATGATAAAAAAAAACAACATAATTTATTCAAGAATCATGATTTGTAGACTTTTGATGTTTTTATTGTGAAACATTTTTCCCTATGTTTGATGAATGATCAAAACTCAAAGACGAGTTCTTTCCAATATGGAGAGAATGATAGAGGAGATTTCGGTCAAACTTAAAGTCTTACTATAACAAACATAACTTTCAATTTAAGAGATTCTATATGCTAAAATTTTACTAGGAAATTTCATGAGCCCTGTTTGATATGAGGTTAAAGTTTCGTAGCCATCAGAGGTCAATAAAGCCCTTAAATTGAGTTCAGAAATTACTGTTTGAGATTTGCTATATTTTTGTTGTTAATTTAGAGTTTTTTTTTCTATTTAATTTAGAACTTCTTTATTATTTTTTTTAGTTTTGTTTAGAATGTTTTTTCTAGTATATAAACAGGAAGAGTTGTAATTTTGTGTTTTGATTAAAAGAGATTTATTCAGTAATAAAACTATAAATTAGAGTTTTTATATAATACTTTCTTCCAAAAATTCTGTCTTTCTTGTTCTTTTATTCATACTCTTTAAGTTTGGTTGCGTCAAGTCTTCAACAAATTTTTGGATTTGTGTTTGTTAATTAAGTTTTGTTTGATTAATTAGTAGTCTTTAAAAAACCTGGAATCGAAGTAGAATGTTGGGTATGCTACGTAAGACGGGGACTTTGAGGGGAGTCCAATCCGGGGGTGGGGTTGAATCACTAATTAATAATGGATGCTTTTGTTTTTTTGATCCTCTTACAGGTAGTAGTGTCCTAATTTTTAGTTTTGTTATATGCTTCAATTTTTTATAAATTAATTTCTTTGTCTTTATTAATCTCGAAACTTTTTCAAAGTTGAAAAATTAGCTCAACTTTAAAGGTTTATTGTCTAACAACTTAGTTGTTTTAATATGTATTTGGTTTATTTTCATGAAATTCTACATAGATTCTTTAAGAGACTTCATGATTAAGCGATTAAGATTGCGTTTTAGTCTCTTTGAAACTTAGGACTTTTGCTTCATTTATATGCTTTGAGAACATGAGACAATTGCATTATTTGAGACATTGATGTTAAACTTGCAAGTTGACTTGTAAAATTGATTTTACGAGTCAACATATATCTAACGAGCAAAATCGGACTAAAAACTCGAAAACTAGTAAAATCAAATTTCACTCGTGCAAAATCGGTATGAGATTATGAGTTGTATGAATTTGACTTTTGGGATTAGCTTTGACTCAATAGTTACAAAAATTAAAAAAAAATTATTATTACTTCTTACAATAGTTACAAATATTAAAAAATAAAAGACTCATTTAAACATATTATTAAATTGGATCTTAGTATTTTTTTTTAAAGGAACATTTAGCTATAGTCTTATCTTATATTTGAGATCATTAGATTAAATTATTTATTTCATTTGAGAAACTCTTTTTATTTAAAAAATCTTATGTCAAAAGATCACATAAATTTTTTGTATGTGTCTATATTTTTTATATTTTCCTCACATTTATTAAAAAGAAACTCTTTAATAATTGCTGTATATTTATTAAAAAGATATAATTATGTTACAATTCACATCACGCAGATAAACATCAAACTTGATATGAGAAATGTTTGAAGAGGTGGGAAAAATCTTGAGTTTTATGGGGTCATAATGTGTGTTTCTTCCTGGAATTTGGGTTGGGTTTCATTTAACCTGGAGCTTTACTGATTGGGAGCTTGATGTGATGAGAATAACCTAGTTGTCATTAGGTTTTTGTGTATTTCCTACCTTTCAGTGATTTTCTCCTTATATTGGAAAGTTTTGTTATGATTCATACTATCTCTCTCATTTTATTTAGATACTTATTAATTATAATGTTGTTGACTCTTTTTATTAAATTTTAATGTAATTTAATTTCTTGGTTGTAGTTATCAATATATAATTAGTTAAAAATTTCTACTTATAATTTTACAATTTGAGTTTACATTGTATTTTTCATATCATGTTAAGAAAGTATTTTTGACAAGATTTGTATGACCTGTGCTAACAACAAATTGTGAATTATTTTTTTATTTTTTCACCACAAGAACCACACAAGTTATATATTTGTTTTCTGTGTCATGTCAAGAGTTTGTCCTGAAATTTCTCCATGTAAAAACCAATTTTCAAGCTTTAGGTTTTGCTGTGAATTTCTTAAGTTTTGTGTTCTTTTCTTAGGAAGAATTCTCTCACTTTATTTTTTTTTTAAGTTTTGAAGATGTGTTAGAAGCTTAAGTTAATCAGAAATGTACTTATTGTTTAATAGTTTTTATAATCTTGTTTCGAAAATACAATTCTAGTAATAAGCATGTTTTGTGAATGTTTTGACTGTCAAATTATAATTGACAATTGAGGTTGTTGCTTTCCTTGAAAATTGGTTCCCTTATCTAAAAATGTTAAAGAATGTGGGAGTGACTCGCACCTTCAACAATTAAAATTGTGATTTCAACATTTTTAAATTTTCTCAAATCTTTTGCATAAGACATGTGTTGTGAGCATGCAAAATTCCTATTTGGATTTATTGGCAGACTTGCACTCGAGCAAGATTATCTTGTCAAATATGAGATATTATTTGATTGGCTTAGCTCTGTGTTTTAAGGTGATTCCTGTCAATCGTTTTCTTTGTCATGTCTTGCATTTGATGAAATGCTCCCAATCAATGTGAGCACCATGGCTCTGACCATACCTCCTCCTGGCTATTGAGTTTTGGTATTGGTGGTAGCATGGCCATCACCCAGTCATCGATTACCCCACTAAATTGACTATCTTAAAGCTTATACATCACTTTCCCTCAGCTCCTGCAGTTTCCCAATTAATAGTTCCTGAGTCATCTGTCATGTTTCTTGCCTACACCTCTTCTGGGATGACTAGAGCTGTGTTTCATAAAATTGACTTGTTTTGTCATGTCAGATTATATAATGTGCTACTTTTCTGATTATTATAGTGGGAATGACAAGGCATAGATTTTTCAACTGTAATTTTAGAGAATTACCTGCTGTCTGGAATGGTCACAGTCTTCATATTATTAGTTTGTTATTTCAGTTTATTAAAGTGTTGATTGTAGTATGTTATTATTTTTCTACCCTAAGTTGCCTACACTTCTCTTGCATTCTTGTATTGTAAATTTGTAAGGTACTAAGGGACACAATAGGACATTTGATATTTATAAAACTGACTTTTAAAATGGCCAAATAAAATGGGACAATTAAAAAATTGCAATAGGGCCAATGATAATGGGATGGATGGAGTAGTTTACTGAAGCAGTTTGGCTTATGTGTTTTATGTCTTCGATTTTTAGGTGTCCCATGGACTGAAGACGAGCATCGGCTGTTCTTAATTGGTCTCCAAAAATTGGGTAAAGGAGATTGGCGTGGAATTGCTCGAAACTTTGTGGTATCCAGGACTCCCACCCAGGTGGCAAGCCACGCTCAGAAATTTTTCATCCGACAGAGCAATGCCACTCGGAGAAAGAGACGGTCCAGTCTTTTTGATATGGTTCCAGAAATGGTCTGTCTTGCTTCCTTTATGTTCATTTTACATTTTTATAATCAGAGCATTTGTATCTTGCATCCAGAAGATTAATTACATTGTAATGCTGGAAGTCAATGATGAGATGCACTTCTTGGTTTGGTATGACAGCGATGCTGCAGAATTTTTAATCAAAATTTACTTTTGTTCTCATCCACCCTTATATTTGCAGTCTGTTGAAAGGAACTTGTGCTGCTTAGCCTGTGCCCTGTAGTGTCCTGCCAGCTAATGCTATGGCTAGATGATGTGTTGCTTTATGCATTTCTAATTTTCGTTGATACTTTGAAAGTGGAATTTATACCTTATTTTGTTATATGTTTCTCAGGCCACAGATCCGCAGCCAGTGCCAGAAGAGCAAGAGTTGCAATCTTCTTCTCGGGCAGGAGATACTGGTAATGCAGATTCACTACCTTCATTGAATCTCTCTCTCAAGCCAGAATTTGAACCCATGGATATTGCATCTCAAGAGCTAGTCAAGGAACCTGATAAAACCGTGATGGGGCTGAGTGAAATCAAACCAATTGTTCCTAGTTCAAATGAATCCAGCACAGTTGTTTCAGGTTCGAGTGAATTCACAGCAGTTCCTGGATTCTTCCCAGCTTACATGCCAGTTCCCTATCCGTATTGGCCTCCAAATACCACCTCCTTTGAAGAAGGTACCGTTGCAGCGGCTTCGCATCATGAGGTCCTGAAGCCAGTTCCAATCATTCCAAAGGAGCCTTTTGTTGTAGATGAACTGGTCGGTATGTCTCATCTGCATCTAGGAGAGACTGATAGACACCACAGGGAGCCTTCACCACTCTCCCTGAAACTAATCGGGGAGCCATCAAGGCAGTCAGCGTTTCATGCAAGTGCTCCAGCTGGTGGATCAGATTTAAGTAATGGCAAGGCTAGTTCCATCCAAGCAGTTTGAATTCCAGAGACTGGTTAGTGTCCAAGTTTTGTTGGATATTATTATACATAGGATAACAACGGTCGGGTTTGAAATATATTTTATTATTCTTTCCAACTGTAAACAGCTAGGAGTATAAATAATTGAATGGGTAGAGGCGACATATTACCTGTTTATTGTTTAGTGCTTCAAATGATGATTCGCCAGCTGAAGTGTGACTTATCCTGCTTGAGCATAGATCATCATCCTACGTTGGCAATATGCATTTGTTACTTCGTTAGGAAGTCTTGCTGCATGCATTCCAGATTTTCAGTGGGCTGATGAATTTGGTAGAACTGAAAGGTAATAAATTAGAGAGGGAGAGAGTTGATAAGATTTTTGAGGAAGGAGGGGAAGATGACATTAGCTGACTATATTCAAACTCTCAAATTTTATCCAGTCTGCTTGCAGCTCCGTTCAGATGTTTTTGTTAATTACAAGAGGTTAGGGTATGCGTTCTCCTTCTCCTTCTCCTTCTTTTCTTTCCCAATTTTGTATGTGTGTATCATATTAATTAATATAAAACCTAACTCATCATCTTTATGATACAAAAAGAAAGAAAGAAGGAAAGCTGGCAAGATCATGCATGTTTTATGTATCGTGGAAATTCTTAAAGCTGAAAAAATTAGCTTGCTGGTGTTAGATATTCACCGATGTGCGTGATATACGGTCATCAACCAAAAAAATCCTGGAAACAAAGACCGGATCGAAACGTTGTTTACGTAGTAACGAGATGGCATGCCCGCGCGATGCTGTGGATTTATAAAATAAATATATTTGATAATGTTATAATTGTGAATCATCGCTAGATAAGTAATAAAAACTAAAAGTATGATGAAGCTAATATTTCATGACGGAAAAAAAAGTTATGTTGGTGATAAAAAACTTAGAGACTGAATAAAATGATTTGTAGCAATCCATAGTGTTTTGTAAGAAAAGATACAGTGCTTTCACCACATAATTTAGCTTTTATGTTAATAAAAAGCAAAAAAAATTACAAAGCTAAATTCTCTATCAACTTAATATTAAAAAAAATCGACAAAGATAATTTTGGAAGGAAAAAAACCCATGAGAAAAAATGTTGTAGCAATTGACAATGTTTTGTGAGGAAAACTACAGTGTTTTTCCCAATACAATCGACAAAGATAATTTTAGAAAGAATCATTAAAAAAAAACCATTTAAATAAATATTGTAGCAATCTACAGTGTTTTGTGAGGAAAACAACAACTCTTTCTCCATATGATTTAGTCTTATGTAATTATAATTTTTAACCAACTCAATATTAAAAAAAATCGACAAAGATAATTTTGGAAAAAATCATTAAAAAAATCATGTGGGAAAACACTGCAGCAATTCACAGTGTTTTAAAGAAAAAAATTACAAAGCTAAATTCTCAATCAGCTCAATATTAAAAAAAAAATCATCAGAGATAATTTTTTAAAAATAAAATAAAAAAACACAAAAAAACAAGGACAAAACAACCATGTTGGAAACACTGTAGCAATTCACAGTGTTTTGTGATGAAAGCTACAGTGCTTCCCCACATGTTTAGCTTTATTTGTAATGACTTATAATTGTAATTCTCAACCAGCTCAATATTAAAAAAATAAAATTGACAAAGACAATTTTAAAAAATCATAAGAAAAAAAAAATGTGGAGAGACATTGTAGCAATCAATAGTGTTTTGTGAAGAAAGCTATAGTGTTTTCCCCACATGATTAAGTTTTATTATAAAGTTAAATTCTAACCAGCTCAATATTAAAAAACAACATCGACAAAGATAATTTTGGAAAAAAATATTACAAAAAAAAAAGAAAACACAAAAGAAACTGGAAAAAAACTATGTGAGGAAAAATTGTATCAATCCATAGTGTTTTTTAAGAAAAGTTACAGTGTTTTCCCCACATGATTTAGCCTTACTTGTATTTTACTTGTAATTGTAATTCTTAACCAGCTTGATATTAAAAAAATAAAATTGACAAAGACAATTTTAGAAAAAAACATAAAATAACAAAAAAAAACTATGTGGGAAAAAACATTGTAGCAATCCACAGTAATTTGCGATGAAAGCTACAGTGCTTCCATCACATATTGTAACTATAATTTTTAACCAGCTTGATATTAAAAAAAATAAAATTGACAGACAATTTTAGAAAAAAACATAAAATAACAAAAAAAAAACTATGTGGGAAAAAACATTGTAGCAATCCACAGTAATTTACGATGAAGCTACAGTGCTTCCCTCACATATTGTAACTGTAATTTTTAACTAGCTCAATATTAAAAAATAAAATCGAAAAAGATAATTTTGGAGAAAATCGTAAAAAAACAAAAACAAAAAAACCATGTGGAGAAACACTGTAGCAATCAACAATATTTTTTAAAAAATTACAAAACTAAATTCTTAATCAGCTTAATATTAAAAAAAGAAAAAAATAAAATAGAAAAACCATATGGGAAAACACCGTAGCAATCCACAGTATTTTAAAAGAAAAAAATTACAAAGTGAAATATTTAACCAGTTCAATATTAAAAAAAATAAAATTAACAAACATAATTTTGGGAAAAAAAAAAGAGGGAAAAAGAAAAAGTGCAAAAAAAAAATAAAGTTAAAAAAACAAAAAAAAAAAAAAAACAAAAAGGGAAAAAAAAGAGAAGAAAAAATGCAAAAAAAGAAAAAAGAAAAATACACTGCCACAATAAAAATAAATTTCCCACGTCTTTTAGCTTATTAGTTAATATTCTGCAATAATATTTGCATACATGTCTTTCTGAACAGTCCCAAATGTTTGCAAAACAAACCGCATAAACACTACTGTGTACGTATCAACAGAGCATGTTTACATGCGGCACAAAGCGCCATCTTACTAATATTTGTTACGCAGCAACGCATGGGGCTAACAAAACAAGAAGATTTTTCATAGCACATGGCATCACTTTCTACTTTAAAATCAACGATGATTGTTCGTCACAGAGTAGAAGAGTCATTGGTTGATCATTAGAGTTAAAGGAGCAGTCCATCAGTGATAAGAAGTCATAATCAATAATAAAAAATAATAATTGGTAATTAAAGAGAGATACAGTTCTGTTCTATTCAGAGTGAGAGTTTTCAATAGAGTAAATAATTAGAAGTTGTGGATTATACTATAAATTATCTATACACCAATTTATCATGAATTTAACTTGTATTAGAACCATATCAAAATTTCTGTATTTTTTTCTTTTTTCCATGATGGTTTCATTTATTTAGTGCTTTTCTTTATAAATTTATTTTTTTCCTTAATCAAGTTCCTAAGAAACACATTCTCCTTTAGAATTCATGTGATTTCTTTACATGATGGTGTTTTTAGAACTTATTACCTTCACTAGGGTTTCCAGTGTTAGTATATATGCATTATAGCCAATCTGTTGATTACACGTGACATTGACTTCGTTTATATAAACATATTTATTTTTAATAAAGGCTTCATTTATCTTTATTATTAATCTAATATTTGATTAATGAATCTAGATAAAGATAAAGTCCTTGAGATAAAAATGTTTTGTAAAAGAAATTTTAAAGTTATTATAATTATAGAATTCCTATTGTATCAAAGAATTGTTTTTAAATGTTCCTAGTCAATTCTTTATTAAGAGTGAAAAATAATTAGAACTATTGAGATTTATATATATTATGTTCATTCTTTTATGAAAAAAAAACAATTATTCTTATAAGTTGAGGTATGAGGGACACCTAAAACTAATATGTAGGTGCTTGTCAGATGACATGTACACTAAACTAAACCGTATGAGAACTCCATATGGAGATATCATCTATGTCTATGGAAAGGCTCATATGACAGTTGTGTAAGTGATCCTTAGACTTGAGATCACTAAGTTATCTTATATAGAAAATATTATACTTTGATCCTAACTACACGCTATCCCAATCAATGGTAACAAATAAGCAAATATTGGGTATAACATGAATTATATGAAGGTATTTAAGTGATCAAGAGAGGATTCATCACCCTAGGTGAATTAAGAAAAATGTTTAACATGTTTTCAAATAGTATTGATTTTAAATCCTTGCGCAATGTGGAATGAGATTTGAAAAGAGTTTGAAATCTTATTCAAAAAATTAATAACTATGGCGTTGAGAACAAATATGATTTGATAAAGTAGACACACTCTATACTATAATATCTAAATCAAAATATTGTTGATGAAGGGATAATAATTATACCGAGACACTAGTCATTGAAAGGTTAAGTCAAACCATTCATGACTTTCCTAATATTTGGAGGATCACGACAGGTTGCTAGACATTGTACTTGATCTTCATATATAAACTAATCAATTACTGAATTGATAATAAATTAGCTTGTTTAATTTATTTAATCCTATTTTATTTAGGATTGTGATTTATATTTCGGTCAACTTTTTAGGGAACTTAATAGGCCACACACATAAGAACCATTGGTCAGAAATTAAACTGGGATGATTAATCAATTATGATTTGATTATAAAAAAGTTTCAAAAATTAAGAACTATAATGTAATTTATATAGAAAATTACAATTATAGACCTGGAAAAATCAAGTAAGGACTTGATTGAATAAATTTCTAAAATTATACTGAAATAATATATGTGATATTATTTAGGGGGCAAATTAATATTTTTTCATTTATAAGATTTTCAGGTTTTCATATAAATAGAATTCTATGCCTTTAATTTTTTGAGTAGTACACAATACAATATAGAACACCTGAAAAACACAAAAGAAAAGAGTTAGCACTCAAATACATAACAATCCCTCTCTCCTAAGAGAGTTTAAGAGATTTTTCATTCATGGTTGGTGTGAATTACCATTAGAGGCCGGACACTTGAATAAATTGTAGTTTGCAATAACCCAGCATGGAAGCAATTATTGAATGCCAAAAAGATCTAATCTTCAGGTAATCTCTGTATAAACCGTCACTAACTTTAGATTTGTCTACTAAGATCTTGAGACTTCTGAAAAATTTTAAATTTACCATATTCGCTATTTGTATGTGTTTCAGAAAACCCAACATAGAGACCTAGAATCCACGCTTCATTTGATTAGAGATAGTTGTTATCCCATCGTAGGTTCAATCCTAAGTATAATTAATTGACAACATAATAAATTGTCATGCTTGGTGGGATAAAAATTCAAAATTTGTTTTAAAAGCCATTAAAACATGCATCCAAAGAAAAATACAGGTAAACACAACCCTGCTGCACTGGACAAATAATCAGTATAAACAATAAAGAGAGATTAGTTTCTTGATCATGAAGAGCCTTAAATCCACAGTCTCTCAAGACTTTGATGGATTATCTAACAGTAGACGTGCTTAGAGATAGGTCTTCATTGTTCAGCTCTCCACTACAACACAAAACTGCATCTAGTCATGACCCTAATGCCTCTATGAAATCAACAATCCTTATGTTTTCATATGTTCCAATAGGGTCATCATCACAAACCACATAAGAGCATGTTGATGTATTATTACCATATAAACAACCATACACTTATACATTACATGGATCAGACAATGTTGTACAATGGTCATAACTAACTATGGTGAATTCTAGTAAACCAACCACAACTGCTTTTGAAGGAGAGCATCTTATTATCAACACATAAATCTCTCTAAAGGTTATATGAGGGCTTTATAAATAAAGATGAAAAACACAACTAACACAACCTACAGTCAGCCAAACCATGCATCTTATGTTTGATTGGTTAAATCATTTATAGAACAAACTTATCAAAGTAGGCTTGGTAACATATAGATGTGCATATTTGGAGGGAAAATCCTAAGGAATTCTACAACAAGAGCACTTTAATAAGGGTGTTAGGAATAAACATGCCTCCTACATAAGGGTATTCCCCAATGTATCGATATAGTAATATGCAATCAAATATGGGTGTAGTATATCTTAACACTCCAACTGCTCTTATAGCATATAGATAACCATATGCCAACTACTTAGCCTCATAGAATGTTTATCCCATATCATAACCTATTACCAGACAATTTTATGCCCTTACAGTAAGGGAACCTTAGTCTCTTTGTTGTTTATTAACGATAAAAAAAGGATAAATAATGTTGAACTAGCCTAACATTTGAGAGAGATGAGGTTAAAAGTAGAATGAACAACAATACCTACGTATAATCATTCATATATAAAATTGGTTAATAGACTATCTTTGATCCTTAAAAGAATAAAAATTTCTGATTTCAAACAATTTTTTAGAGGGGATAACTAATCAAAAAGGGAGCACATCACTAAGATTATAAATTATTATGGCGATGGTGCAACCAAACCTTTTATAAAGCTAAGGTTGTTTGGTTCTTCATTAATCAAAATAACTTTCTACTAATTCTCTATATTGTTACTTAACTTAATTAATAGTTGGGAAGAGATTGAAATTTGTTTCTATAAGCACTTCTACAGGAGAAAACTAAAAGTCATATTGGTTGATCTAGTGGAAAGTTATTCCTTCTGGTTCAAGATATAAAAAAAACTAAGTGTATTGCAATTATATCTTAGTAGTAGTGTATAAAGTTATTGCTAAAGAGAATGTGATGGAACATAAAAAAAAAGGTTCATAGAAACTAAGTACTTAGATATCTACATCATCACATATGATGTTGGTCATTATGAGGGGCATACCCTATTGTTTATTCAAATAATGTTGTGTAGATTTTGTTGGTTATTCTTCTTCTTCCTTTTAGTTTTCTTCTCTCCCTTCTCTACTGCAGCAGTCGACTTTCTACTCTCCTCTTTCTTTCATAGCTTTGGTTTCCTCTTCTTTTTCTCACTCTTCACTCAAGAGAGCTTGCATGCAGGTTGTCTGGTCATTTTTTTTTCTTGGAGAGAAAGAGGTTCAGTTGCAGCAATGACTACAACTATTTCTAAAGGAGAGGAAGAGTCACCTCTTTTTCTCCCCTTGTATTTATATCCCCTATAAGTGTGCTGGGGTGTTTGAGGGTTGTTCCAACATGTCCTTGTTCCTCTTTAAGTTATCCCAGAACCAATTTTTCCTACTCTAATCTCTCCCTTAAGGCAGGCTGGTTCGCTCCTCAAAATTTTTACTTAGCATAAGTCGATCCTTCACTTGGATTTTTAATCAGGTCTTACACTTGTCCTCTAGGTTTTCCTCCAAAGTTGGTTGGTCCATACCTCTCAATTTTTTCCTAATATAGGTCGGCCAAAGATAAAATTCATCGGGTTTTACACGACCAAGGACTAAGTTTTTTTTGTCGGGTTTTACAAAACACATGGATTCGTCAGCGCACACAACCCTTGTTGATTTAGAAATCGTCAACAAAATTGAGTCACTGCTGACTCAGAAATTGTCAACAAAACTGCTTCCACACTTGACGCATGGATTCGTCAGCGCACTTAGCCTCTATTAACCCAGAAATCATCAACAAAAACTGAGTCGCTACCGACTCAGAAATCATCAACAAAAACTGTGTCGCTGTCGATTCAGAAATCAGCAGCGACAATGGAGTCGTTTCTAGCTTTACTTTTTTTTTTTAATGTTGGGTGTTTACATTCTCCCCTCCTAATATAAATTTCATCCTTGAAATTAAAAGGGCTCGTATTAATAGTGCCTCCAGATTCTTAGAGAAATTACCACAATAATCGAATCTAGGTCATGTACTGGGTAATTCTCTACATGAGTCTTTAACTGTCTTGACGCATAAGCGATCACTTCCTCATGTTACATCAATCACACCCAAGTCCTTTCCTCGAGGCATCATTACTAACTACGAAATAGTTTTAGTATAGCAGTCTATCTAGCCTTGTACTTACTCAGCTAATCATGCCTAGGATTATATCGAAATCATGTAATTCTAAGGGCATCATGTTTACTTTTGTTTCATAACCTGTTTCCTGTCAAAGTTCCAATTATGAACCCCTTTTTTTTTTATTGTTTTCACCCTCTTCCCTATTTTGGTGACAATTCTCCTAGTAATAAATGAGTGGGTAACACCCAGCTCAAACAACATAAACACATTAAAGTTATTCATCGGTAATGTATCTATTACCACATCGGATGTAGCCCTAACTTCTTCCTGTGTCAGGTGGAAGACTCTTCCTAGAGTCTGGTTATTTTGTGCCCCTGGCCTCCCTCGGCTGGAGTTTGCTCTTGATTGGGAAGACCTCACCGACCTATTCATTATGACAGACTGTTAGTAACTTTGACTTGGCTGCCGCATACTCTATGTTTGCCCAATGTTTCAATTAGGGCATTCCTTTTTATAATGGCCTTTTTCACCACAATAATGACATTCTTGCCCCAAATACTAACAGTTTCTCCATCTATGACCCTCTCCTCTATATATAAAACATCACCCTAGTGAAACAAAGCAGTCTCTCGGATGTCTTTGTTCGCACTTCATACAGTGAGGGTAATACACCTTCTTTCGATCACTAGTCCCCCCTAAAAGGTTTGCTTTTGGGTGAGTTTGTCCACCCATCACTCTTCCACTTGACTGTTGGTGAAACAGTACCACTACTGTCCCCTTCTTCCTAGATGCCTCAACCATTCCATTTTTTCCCTTCTTCGAAAGCAACGGTCTATTAGTAAAATCATCCTCATCCTTTTTTTACATGTTCCCTAATGTCCCTATGTATCCTTTCCAATACAGGCTTTCAAAACTTATGCCACCTCAATCAGTTCTCTCATTGATTTAAATTGTAAGGTAATCAACCCTTGCCTCAATTCTCGACAAAGCCCATCTCTCAACTTCTCAATCATATGTTCTTCAGTGGGGACGTAGCATGGGGCAAATAGTGAAAGGTCATGGAACCTCCGCTCATATTCCAAAACTAACATTTCACCCTGTTTTAATACCAAGAACTTTGGTTCATTCACCTTTTGATGGTACCTAGAATATAACTGATTTTCAAACTCTGATTTGATGTCGCTCCAAGTCAGTGTCTCAATTGCACGCCTCAGTTGTACAGTTTCCCACTATATCATGGCCCGGTCGGACAATAATTGAGTGGCATAGTCTACTTGCAAGTCCTTATGTATGTTAATCTGGATCATGGTCTTTTCTACCTTCTTGATCTATCTCCCGACTATCTCATCATAATGTTCTCCCATATACAGTTCACAACCCATTTCCCCCATGCTTTTGACCAACCGTATAAGTAACACCATGTTGTTCGGAGTTGCCACAATTCCTAGAGTTGTCCATGGAATTTGTGTAGTTGGAGGTGCTTGAGTTGTGGAGCCAACCACACCTTCCATTACTGCCTTGACTATTTAAACCAGAAGTCCTGGATTAGTATAAGGCAAGGGCACCAATGTACAAGTAACACCACGTTGTCCGAGGTTGCCACAATTCTTAGAGTTGTCTGTGGAATTTGTGTAGCTGGAGGTGCTTGAGTTGTGGAGCCAACCACGCCTTCCATTACTGCCTTGACTATTTAAACCAGAAGTCCCGGATCAGTATAAGGCAAGGGCACCAACTGTACAAGTAACACCATGTTGTTCGAGGTTGCCACAATTCTTAGAGTTGTCCGTGGAATTTGTGTAGTTGGAGGTGCTTGAGTTGTGGAGCCAACCACGCCTTCCATTACTGCCTTGACTATTTAAACCAGAAGTCCCGGATCAGTATAAGGCAAGGGCACCCCCGTTAGAAGGGTTGATGGGTGTGCCTCCATTTTGTTTTTGTCCCACCCTTATTAGGGGTACTTTTTTCATCTGATTTGGTACCTATTCTTCTTCAGCTTCTAAGGTTCTTCCCTGCAAGGACTCAGATGCTCTTACTAGAGCGTGGGAAGTAGTATCATCCAATGGATCCTCATCCTGCCAATTTTGGGCATTTCAACCTCTACTCCTCCTTTCTATAGAGGGTGGCTCGGTTCGTGCCCTTTATCGAGTGCGTACCATCTTGAAATAGATCACAACAATTTTATTATCATTGATCCTCAGGATCCTAACCAAGCTTTTTGATACCAACTGTAACAACCCAGCTTTTTCATAGCAAAAAATTGATGAATTTTTTTTTTTGTAAGTCGTTAAGTTCTCGATGCTTTTACAATATAATTATGTGAATTTATAAATGCATTTCATTCATTAGTAAGGCACAATCCATATAGGGTAATGTATATCAACATCCTATAAAAGTGACAATACACGTTCTCGCAACGGTATTTAGGATTTATCGTAACAGAATTCATCTCTTGGTGTAGTGCAATACTCATATGATTTCACAATACAACATTCTCATAAAAAGGAATATCACATGTATACATTCACCAAACCATGTTTACAAGATCGTACTTTCGCATTCGTATTCCATTTCAATTTTTGATACAAGTGGTTACAAAAGTGTTGAATGCCAAATATCCAACTAGTTCGTTCGTTCTTATCAAATACATAACACCTAAAATATACTATTACATAGCACCTTTCAAAATATATGAAACCATGGAATGGGCTTTCCTACGCACCTTGATTGTGTGATGTCCCTGTTACAAAAACAACATGGATACAAGAATTGTAAATAATCTAAACATGATATTAAACAACTAGAAAAAAATTATTGTTACGTTTCATTATCAACTTAAAATGGGTACATTCCTTCTTTTACTTCTCATATGCATTGTACAATCTTTATTATTTCGTTAAGTGTATTATTCTCACTCATACACCCCAACCTCTTCATAGGAGTTATGAGGTCGACGTTTAAACATCGGTCGAGGTTAATTACTTCACTTTAACCCGGTCATCCACCTTGGATGTTTTTAGTCGTAGCTAATCGCAACATCCAGACTCGATCATCTGTCTCGGATGCCATTAACCAAAACTAATCTCAAAATCAAACTTGTCATCTCTTACGGATACCATTAGCCGAAGTCAATCATCACAATCAACTCGACCATCTATCTAGGATACCATTAGCCAAAGCTAATCGTCAGCACAACCCGACCATCCCTCTAGGATGCAATTAACCAAGACTAATCATCAACGCAACTCGACCATCTATCTAGATGTCATTAGCCAAAACTAATCATCAATGTAACTCGACTATCCATCTAGGATACAATTAGCCGAAGCTAATCATCAACGCAACTTGACCATTCCTCTAGGATTTCATTAGGCAAAACTAATCATCATCATAACCAAGCTATCCATCTTGGATGTCATTAGCTGAAGCTAATCATCAAACTCAACCCGACCATCCATATCGGATGCCATTAGCTGAAGCTAATCAACAGCTCATCAATATTTTGTAGTCAGTTTAACGTTTATCAATAACTCAGTCAACATTTCATAGTCATTTTGACATTCGTCAACAACTCAATCAATATGTCATAGTTGGTTTAACATTCATCAACAACTTAATCAATAGTTCATGGTCGACTTAACATTTATCAACTCAATCAACATTTCATGGTCAGCTTAACATTAGTCAACAACTCAATCAACATTTCATAGTCGTTTTGGCATTAGTCAACAACTCAATTAACATTTCATAGTCGGTTTAACATTCATCGATAACTTACTAACATATCACTCATAACTAAATCATTTCAGAACATTAACATTAAACAAGAAAAAAGGTGGAAACCACCTACCTGTTCCTCCCGCGGGTGTCCTCATCCGGTCGAGGTTCGATCCCAGTCGCACTACCTGATATATTGAATGATCATAAATCAGCATATTTGCATTCGGCGAACACATAATTCAAACCATACGTATTTCAAAAATACACATATGCACATTCTAGTGTTCCATACATTATACAATCATACAATGAAGTCGTTACAAACATTAAATCATTTTTGATATGGACTTCGTTAGTGAACTAAGTTGTTGCTACCATAGAAAGTCGTCAATGAAAACTGGTTCGCTAGTGACACAGAAATCGTCAACGAAAATTTATTTGTTGGTGACCCAGAATTCATCAGCAAAAACTGATTCGCTGGTGACATATAATTCAGCAGCAAGAACTGATTCATTGGTGACATACAATTCGACAACGACACTGATTCACTGGTGACATACGATTCGTCAGCGAGAATTGATTCGTTGGTGACATTCAATTTGGCAGCAACAACCGATTCGCTGGTGACATATGATTCATCAGCGAGAATTGATTCGTTGGTGACATTCAATTTATCAGCGACAACCGATTCATAGGTGACATATGATTCATCAGCGAGAATTGATTCGTTGGTGACATTCAATTTATCAGCGACAACCGATTCGCTGGTGACATTCAATTCGGCAGCGACAATCGATTCGCTGGTGACATTCAATTCGGCAGCGAGAACTGATTCGCTGGTGACATTTAATTTGACAACAAGAACTGATCTGGTGACATACAATTTGACAGCGAAAACTGATTCGCTGGTGACAAATAATTCTGCTGCAAGAGCTGATTCACTAGTGACATACAATTCGTTAGTGAAAACTGATTCGCTAGTGACCCAGAATTCATCAGCGAAACTGATTCGCTAGTGACCTAGGATTCGTCCATGAAACTAGGTCGCTGCTGACTCAGAAATCATGAACACAATTCCCATCCTACGGCTGACGCATGAAATCATTAATGTACTTAGTCTACTATTAACTCAGAAATCATTGACAAAAATCGAGTCGTTAACCCAGAACTTGTCAACGCAACCCAGTTCTATGGTTGGCGCTAAAATTATCAGCGCACATAGGCCTCTGCTAACTTAGAAATCGTTGACAAAAATTGAGTTGTTGTACACCTAGAATTCATCAATGCAACATAGTTTTACGGCTGACGCTGAAATCGCCAACGTACATGTCCTACTGCCCACATAAATTGTTGATAAAAATTGAGTCACTGCTGACTTAGAAATCATCATTGTAACCCAGTTCTACGATTGACGCTGAAATCATTAGCGCACACGTCCTACTGTCAACGCAGAAATCGTTGATAAAAATTAAGTCGTTGTCGACTCAGAAATCATTAACGCAATCCATGTTGCTGCTAATTCAGAAATCAATAGCGACAGTCAAGTCATTTCTGTCTTAATCTCTCCATCATTTAAGCGTAAGGTTTATGCTAGGCTTTCCCCTTATCTTATAACACCAAACCGAATTAAACATAGATCATAGCCAACTACATTTAATTTATCACAAGTATAATCACAACAACATGCCACAATTCATATCTTCATTCACTTGAACCATTTTCATGTAAACTCATCAACCCCACAACAAAATTCAAGTATGAAAATCAACATAAATCTCGGTTCCAGCACACAAAATGTTCCTAGGAATCCAACAAAATCACAATCCAAGCATTTTCATCATAACATTTCATATCCCATACAATTTCATCAATCATTTGTGAGAGTTAAGGCATAAAATCAATTTAAATTATGTTTTAGCTTTTGTATATCCTTTAAGGCTTAACAACACACAATTCTGCACATGTACTCATTTCATCACCTTTACACATAGTTTCTTTCAATTATATATGTAAAAGTCAAGGCATTAACATAGTCAAGCAATTTTGTTTTCTAGTTCCAACATGTTTTTTAAGAGTTCAACAAGTCATTCTTCATGCATTTCCTCATTTCTTTACACCATAGTCGGCCCTCCTTTAGGTTTATGCACTCAAAATTATTCATATTCATTCATATTTCTTTTGTAAGGGCCTACATTTGTGTCTTTTCATTTTTTATTCTATTTAAATCTTCTCATTTAGTTGTTCAATATTGACTTAAAGTGTAAAAACCCTAAATCTTTCATTTTTAAAAGTTTTCTCCCTCTCCCTTGCCCAAAATCATGAAATAACAACCAGCCAAGAGAGTTATACTACTTTTACCTCATGATTTTAAACAATTCTAGGGGAGGTTTTGGCGATTTTCCTCTTCTCTTCCTCTTGGTTTTCTTCCCCCCTTCTCTTACTATTCCAGCCAGCCCTCTAAGCTCCTTTTTCTTTCATGTTTGTGGTTATCACTCATTTCTCTGACTCTCCATTCACTCAAACACTCAAGAGAAATGACATGCAATCTAGTTTGCTTAGGTTTCTTCTTGGAAAGGGGTAGGTTGTTGCAGCTAAGGTTGCTGGCGGTTTTTGGGTAGAGGAAAAGTCATCTATTTTTCCTCCCCTTATATTTATACCCCTCTTAAATGAGATGGGGGTGTTTGGGTGTTAGTCATCCTTATTCTTATCCCTCTCTTGGGTTATTTTATGGTCGGTTCCCCTCCGCCCCACAATTCCCACCTAGAATAGACTGGTTTTTCCCTTATAATTTCTACCTAAAATAGGTCGGCCTATACTATTTAATTATTTTGGTTTTTATAGCTTGGTTTATATCTCGGCTAATGGTAACATGCGAGTCAATTTTCCATTTGCTTAGAAAGAAAAATCATTGAGTATGGAACAATGCTTGTCAAGAAGCCTTTAACAAGATAAAAAGGTATTTGTAAAACCCATCATTAATGATGCCTCTTACACTAGGAAGACCCTTAATCCTATAATTAACAGTGACATAAATGGTCATGGGATGCGTGTTGGATCAGGATGATGAGTCAAGGAAGAAAGAACAAGTTATCTACTATTTAAGTAAAAAGTTCAATGACTATGAATCCCAATATACAACAATCGAAAAGCTATGTTGTGTCTTGGTGTGGAGCATAAAAAAGCTTAGGTAGTATATGCTATATTACACGACCTGGTTGTTCTCAAAATTGGATCCTCTCAAGTACATTTTTAAAAATCCTTATTTATCGAGTAGGATAGCAAGGTGGCAAGTGTTGTTGGCAGAATATATCATTGTTTTTATGACAAGAAAGGCTGCAAAAGGGAGTGCGATTATCGACCATCTTGCAGATCATGTTGTGGAAGATTACGCGTCATTGAATTTTGACCTTCTTGATGAGGCTGTGCTAATAGTTGAAGATAACAGTGAGATGAATGACTAGTGGACCTTATTCTTTGATGGGGGAGTGAATGTATCAAGAAATGGAGCTGGAGTATTGATAATTTCCCCAGAAAAGAAGCAATACCTTGTTTTAGTAAGGTTGCAGTTTGAATGCACCAATAACATAGTCGAGTTTGAAGCCTGCACCATCAATTTGGAAGTTACTTTAGAACTTAAAGTTGGAAAGCTTGAGGTCTATAAGGATTCCCTACTAATCGTCTATCAAGTAAAAAAGGGTTGCAAACCAAAGATGAGAAGTTGAAGCCATATCAAAATTATCTCTTGAAATTAGCTAGCAAATTCAAAGAAATAAAATTCACCTATATGAGTAGAGATAAGAATCAGTTTGTTGATGCCTTAGCTATCTTAGCTTTAATGACACAAATTGTTACTAGAGGCAGGATCCAACCAATAAACATCGAAGTCAGAAATCTTCAAGCTCATTGTTGCATAATTCAGGAATCGCCAAGCGAGAAACCATGGTATAGTGACATCAAGAGGTTTATCCAACACCAGGAATACCTTTAGGGGGCTTCCAAGATGGATGAAAAGACTTTGAGGAGAATGGCCATGAATATTTACTTGGATGGTGAAATCTTATATAATAGGTCGTTTGATAGGACTCTACTCAAGTGTCTGAATGAGAATGAGGTTGAACAAGCATTAAAGAAATCCACGAGTGAATATGTGCCATTCATGCTAATGGACATATAATGGTAAGGCAAAGCAATGTTGCATTCATCTCTTTGTTGCTTTGATTTCTGTTTAATGTAGGTATTTTAAAGTTTGTTTTTTATGTTTTAATGTATTAAAGTTTTTGTTTAAGTTTTTCTTTTGATATATAAATGTTGTTTTAAGCTTTGGTTTAGTTTAAGTTATTTATGTTAATGCAAAGGTGTTAATCCTTAGCTTATTGAGCCTATTCATGCATAAAAATAGGTTCAGAAAACCAATTTTGAATCCATATTGTATGAACATGTAGCTTGTTTTAAGTTGTTAGTTTTTATATTTGGTATCTCATGCTTCATTTTGATTGTTTGATGTTTTTTTGTTAGTTTTTAGATTCAAACATGTTTGTGTATGATATTGTGACTTATTGCGATAAAAAAAAAAAAGGCATGTTTTAGAAGCCAAAAAACTATTTTCTGGGCTTGACAGAGGCTGCCTTTGCTAGAAAATTTCTAGGCTTTCTATGCATGTTCTTCATGTTCATGGGAAGAACATTGTCTTAGCCTCTAGATTCGGACAATGTTTGGTCCATTTCTCCATACAAAATCCTTCCTTATGCATGAATAACTAATAATCTAATGTTTATCTATACCAATAACATGTTTATAATGATTTTTAATTCTAGGGTTTCGATTTTGAACTGAAATCTATTTTGACCAAATCGTAATGATTTAACAAAAATCGAAGTCCATGAACCATTAATTCTTGATCCTTGAATGATTTTCAACTTTTCTATGCTTTTGATTTCATGAAATCTAGTATGAATTTGAGTTCATATTGCTAGGTTCATTCGGGTATTATTGGTGTTCTTCTTGTTCTTTAATTTTTTTTATCCATTTTGTTAAAGAATTTTGTAGTTTTTGTGTTTTTCAGGTGTTTAATCTTTTTTTGAGTTTTGTTTTGTTTTTGGGTTTTTATTTTTTGTCAAACCAGGATTTTTTGTTTAGTTTATGGTCGAATAAGAGATTTCGAGTTTACCCAGTCAGGTCAAGTAAAAAAAAAAAGATAAAATTTTTTTCCTTACATATGGCTAAAAATCCTAAATTTATTTAAGCATTTTTTAGTTTTAAAAAAAAAATCTATACTTTGACATGTTTTTTAAAAGAAAAATATTGTAAGGATTTTACAACAAGTTTGTAAATTCCCAAAGGATTTTGGCCTACATTTCAAAAATACCAAAATTATATTTTTGCTTCTTTTAATACGCGAGATTATGAACTTATATATAAGATATATTCCTGGTATTAAATGAAAATACAGTTTATTTTTGTTGGTATTAGAATAGTTAGGTTTTTAATCTGATAAGATAAGGATCGCCTTATTGAGAAAGACTTTTCTTAAACCTTAGACAGACCAACGGTTAGAAAACACAACTTTTTCTTAGTTTATATTAGACAAATAAACAATTTAGTTTACCTCAGGTAAGGCATATTAGGGGTGCCAATACCTTCCTTTTATGCAATCAGTCCCAATTTTCAGACTCTGAGACTAGTTGAGGTTCCTAGTTACCAAAATACTAGATGACGACTCTCATTCCCTTTTTTTTTTAAAAGACAAGAATTCCTTGTCCTTTCCTCCCACATCATTTCTAACTATCTTAATCTGGAAGGATGATTGTCGTGATGCCGCACATGTGCGATAAACATATTTGAACCATCTCCATTCAATTTACAAGCCTCCAAACTCATTGAATCTTCAGTTGCACTAATTTGACTTGTTAAGGCATTATGTAGTTGTTCTGCCCAAGCTCTCGTCATTGAATCATCTAAATGCTCACACACATTAGAATCAGCCTCTTCCATGTTAGAATCATGATGTTTTTCATCACCATCGAGTTGAAAATGATTTGTCCTCGAATCAGAATCGTCAACATCTTCCAAATAAAAGGACAAGTCTTTTACATTAAAAATAACTGAAACACTGTAGAAAGGTCAACCTTGTAAGCATTATCATTCACTCTTTCAATAACTTGAAATGATCCATCAACTTTTAATATCAATTTAGACTTTCGCTTGCTTGAAAATCTACCTTTGCTAATATGAATCCAAACAAGAACTCCCGACTTAATTCTAACCATTTTCTGTCTTTTATTAGCATGTTTGGCATATTTTATTGTCTTCTCCTCAATATGAGATTTAACCTATTCATGGAGTTTTTTCATCATTTCTGTCATTTTAACCCTATCCATAGAAGTCCTCTCATCAATTGGAATAGGCATTAGATGAATAGAAACACAAGGGTTAAAACCATACACAACTTCAAATGGTGAAAATTTTGTAGCTTTATGCACATTATAATTATAAGAAAACTCTACAATAGGCAAACAAGTGTCACAATTCTTCAGATTTTTACTTCTAATAGCTCGCAATAAAAAAGAAAGAGTTTGGTTGACTACCTTGGTTTGTCCATCGTTTTGCGGATGACATGCCATATTAAATAGTAGTTTTGTTCCAAGCTTCCTCCAAAGAATCTTCAAAAAATGGCTTATGAACTTTGCATCATGATCAAATACAATACTTTTAAAGAATCCATGCAAAATACAACTTCCTTAAAGAACAAATCGGTAGTGTTTATAGCATCATCAGTCTTTATCGTACAATTCACAAGAGTGCAACGTCACAACAACCTTTCCTGGACAGGTTGAGAGGTCTTTGGTTGGATAAGGAGTCACCACTTTGTATTATGGTTACTAAGAACTCTAATTGGTCTTTAAAGATTATAGGCAAGGACTTAGTTGTGTAAATAAAAGGTATTAGCACCCCTAATACACATTTTGAGGTAAACTGCATCATTTTCTTTATTTGTGGTTGTTATGGTCTAATGGTGTTTCTAAATTCTATCAGTCTATTATGACAGGTTTGCTACAATGAATAAAACTTTGTTTTGTAGATTAATAACTTGATTAAAAGATCCTGACTTAAAAAGATATTAGAAGAAAGCAAGCTCATTCACAACTTATGTGCCACGAAGGAGCTGAAATTAGATATCCAAAAAGATTTGGTTATTATTGAATTTTCACTTTTGCCTTGCTATTTCAACTGTCCATGACTTTTGTACCCTAGGACACATGTTGAAATATCCCTAATTGTCGTTGAGGCTTCTTTCAAACAAACTTGAATTTTGGGCACCTTTGCATCGTCCTTAATAATATTTTAGATAAAAAAAAGAGCCTGTAATTATCTTTATATTAGAAGTATTGAGTCATATTACTCCGAATAATATGTTGAATATTAACTTTATACAAGTTTTTTATTCTTATATTAAAAGTGAGTAATAGATTTCACCAAAAATGATTTTTTATATATTTTTTGAAAAATAGACCAAAATCCTTTGGAATATTACAAACTGGTTGTAAAATCCATGAGATATTTTTTATATTTTTAAACATGCAAAAATATTTTTTGAGATTTTTATTTAATTTTAAGACATGCTCTAATATTGTTTTTAGGATTTTAGCCATATGCAAGGAAACCTCTTATTTATTATTCTTTTTTTTTGGCAAAAAACTATTTTTCTTTAAATAAAATTGTCTTTATGAAAAAGGTTGAAAATCAAAGAAGGCCTTACACAAATGACCCAAACTTGACTCGATCAGATTGACTTAAAATGTTTGGTTCGACCATAAACTAAACCAAAAAACATTGGTTCAACCTGAAAAACAAGCCAAAACCAAGATCAAAACTTAAAACATATCAAACTTGCAAAAAAACATAAAAACACAAAAGTTTTTTACCAAAACGGATCAAACATAGAAAACTCAAGAGCACAAAGAACATTCAAAGCAAACTCAACCACTTGACTTTTAAATCCGACCAGATACAATGAAATCAAAGGCATAAACATGTTATAAATCATTCAAGGAACAAGAGTCAATTATAAAAAAAACGTCAATTATCAACAAATAATCATGATTTGATCAGAATATGCTTCATTTGAAAAAAGGAAACTTATTATTATAATGACTAAGCTGCTGTTTTTTATTCAAATAAAATGCAGATTATTGATGCACAAGGTCATATGAAGTTGCAAGAACAAAGATTGTGGTAAATGAAGGCCTAAAAGATATATGTAAGATAAAGTTCTTCCCAAGAACACGAAGAACAAAAACCTAGAAAACCGAGAAAATGCCCAATTATTGCCCATTCCTAGAAAATGCATTTTTGACCTCTAAACCGATTGCTTTTGGTCTTAACTAACCATATACCTATACCAAGCATATTTGAATAAAAAAAACTAACAAACAACATCAAAACATCAAAATCATGTAAGTTTCATTTTCCAAAATTGCCAAATTAAAAAAGCAAGCATATTCAACAATTTAAGGTTCAAAACTGACACTTATTCTAGCATTCATTTCCTTCGATTATCAAAGAATCAATATAATTTTGTCAAAATGGGGTTTTGGTTCAAAACTAAAACCCTAGGATTAGAAACCTCAAAAACTTGTTATTCATGCAAATAAACCTTAGATTATCTACTAGTCAAGTTGCTCGAATGGTTTACTACAAAGAATTAGACCAAAGCTGGTTCAAATCATAGGGTTAAAGCAATGTTCTTTCTAAGAACATGAAAAAACTGAACCCAACAACCCACAAATTTTCAGCCTACTGTTAAACCTAGAACTAGCCTCTTAAGCTTCTAAAACATGTTGTTTTTTGTCCTCATAAATCATATTACCAATACTAAGCCTCGTTGAATCTAAAAAAAAAACAAATAATATTAAATCATCAATAACATGCATGAAGTTTCAAAGTTCAAAGCTACCAAAGCTAAAAAGCAAACCTATTCATGCTATTCAAAACTTGATATTTTTTACATCTATATGTCAAAATGTACTTGTATGAACCATGAACGTGCATTAAAAAGCATCAAATTAATCAACATGCTTCCAAAATCTTTAACTCATAAATAAAAGCAACTTACTATTTTATTACAAAATAGATTCAAACACCGATCAAAATACCTTAAATACATCATCAACATGCTATTAGGTTGAAATCACATAATTAAACAAGCATCAAAACCAAGTATCAAGCTTTTAGTGCAACCCTAACTAACAAATTATTGATCAAAACTAAAACAAAATATCATAACAAAAGCTTGAGCAATCTAAAGCATGCTTAAAACAAGAACATAAACAAGAAAAACTTGTATATTGTAATAAAAAAAAATCTCTCAATTAAAATTGATGAATATTCAAAATAAAATTGAGAATTTTCTACTCCTGGTACTTAAATATCAGACTACTGGTAAGTTCAATATTTATATCAGAATGTTGATCATTAATTTTTTAGGATTTAAAATTTTTATGGTTATTGAAAAATTAGTCAAATCCTTAAGGAATTTTACGAACTTATTGTAAATTTTAAAAATGCAGAAAAAATACAATTTTTTTCTAAAACAAGGCTAAATACATTTTTCTCTCTTTTTTATAAATAAAATGCAATTTTTTTTTTGTAAGGATCAGGTTGAATGCAACAAGTAAAAATAATGTTTTATTATTATTTATTTCTATAAGCTGATGTTTGGCAAAACCATCTTTTCTTTCCCTAGAAAAACTGCTAAAATGGACTTAAATGTGTATTTTCCTTAACAAAAGGTTGTCCAAACAAACAAAGCATTAAATACTTGACCCAAAACAAAACCAAACGAGTATATCCAAAGATACTGGTTCAACCATGAACCGAACCAAAAACCAAGGGTTGACTCGAAAACTAAACCAAAACAAAGCTTTAAACTGAAACAATATGAAAGTTGAAAATTAACACAAAACATAAAAATTTTCACAGAAAAATAGATCAAACACTAATTCATGAAAAACACAAAAACATTCATCAAGAACCCAACAACCAAACCTAGAAACCTAGAAATCCTCAACTTATTGTTAAACTTAGAACTAGCCTCTTAGGCTTCTGAAACATGTTGTCTTTGGTCCTCACAAATTACATTACCAATACTAAGCATCGTTGAATCCATAGAACTAACAAATAACATAAGATCATCAATAACATGCATGAAGTTTCAAAGTTCAAAACTATCAAACCTAAACAGCAAACATATTCAAGCTATTTGAATTCAAAACTTGATATTTTTAACATTTATATGTCAAAACATACTTGTATGAACCATGTACTTGCACTGAAAGATATTAAATTGATCAACATGCTTCCAAAATTTGTAACCCACAAACAAAATCAACTTGTTGTTTTATTACAAAACAAATTCAAACACCAATCAAAATACCTCAAATACATCATCAACATGGTACTGGGCTAAAAACATTGAATCACACAAGCATCAAAATAAAAAATCATGCATTTAATGCAAGCCTCACTAACATATCATTGACCAAAACTAAAACAAGAATTTCATTTTTGCTAGAAAAATCATTTTTTTTTGTTTGAAAACATCATTTTCAATTTCTTTTTTGTCAGAAGGCATATGGGTTATGACATATAAGAAGAATCATTCACAAACCAATTGTATTTCAAAAAGTTTTACAAATCAAATATGGATGAAAATATACATAAGTTAAATATTTTTAATGTATTAACTATTTAAATGCTTAGGTTATGTTTGGTTTTTTTGTTAAAAAGAAGTAAAGATTAACCTCTTAAACTATAATTTCTTTAACCATGTTTCGTAAATTTGTATAGAAAAGGGTAAAAATTAAAGGGGTCAACACTTAACAAAAAAGATATTAAGTGTTAACCAAGAAGAGCTTGGGGGATGTCAAGAGAAAGTTTTGGGTTTTGTACATTTTGTTTTTTTATTTTCAATATCACTACTTATTGATATTCTTTTTCCTTTGACTCCACAAATATATATTATATACTTTTTATTATATTTAATTTAAAATTGACTTAAAATTTACCAAGTCCTATATTTATACATAATTTTTATACACCTATTAACCATCCTTAACACTTTATCTTTAAACCATTTTTTAAATATCTTCAATAGTTCTTCCCTTAACATATAACCTTTTAAATACTTAACCTCTAATCTTTAAACATGAATCAAATACAAACTTAATTGTAAAGAATGAAGAGGATGATTTGACCTTAATATTGCCAATGACTCCTCTAACATCTTGGTCGCCATGGTAGCCACATTGTCATTAGAAAAAGAGACATTTAAGGTAGAGCTTTGTGGTGATTATCATGAAGTATTAAGTTAAAAAAATTTACGTTGTGAATATCAAGATAAATGTTGATAATATGAATTAATTAAAATAATAAAGCACTAAAAGGTGCGCTAAATCACTATATTGCAATAACATCTATAAAATACTATTTATTAGAATATTTTGTGTTTTATATTTTATTTTTAATTTTACCTTTCACCAACTTAATCTTTTATCTTCTTCTTTTTTTAATTTTTTTTCTTTTAATTTTATTCTTTAATATTATGTTATTTTAGAAATTGTATTTCATAATTTGTTTTCTAATTTTTTTATGTTGGTTTTTGTACCGGTCTCATGAATTTTTTTTTTTTCAATTTCAAGCTTCATTAGATCTATTGGAGATGGGGTTTTGTTTTATTTTTTATTTATTTTTCATGAATATATCTTTATTTCATGACTCGCGTTGCAGGTTTAACAAGTTGACTTGAGTTATTTTTTTTAATTGATTTTTTTTTCGATTTCATCATTCAACATTAAATTGGTTGAAAGTTGGGCTTTGTATTTTTTTTTTCCTTCTAAATGGTTATCCCAATATCATAACCTAACTCACAGGTTTGACAAGTTAACCCGAGTTGATTATATTTATATTTTTAAATCATTTTTTAATTGAATATTTTTTTTCAATTTCATCCTTCAATGTTAGGTTATTTAAAAATTAGGTTTCATAATTTTTTTAAAATTTCTTTTTGTAAAGTTATCATGATCTCATGGATTAGTTTTTCTCGATTCCAACCTTCATCACTAGATGTGTTGAGAATGGAGATTCATAATTTTTTTATTTGTTTTTTATAAAGTTATCCTAGTCTCATGACCCAAGTCTCGGGTTTAACATGTTAGGCCGAGTTGATTTATTATTTTTTTTCCCTTATTTATTTATTTTTTAGATTTCATCATTCAACTTCGGGTTGGTTGGAAATTAAGCTTCATAATATATATTTTTATTTGCTTTCCATGAAGTTATTCTGATATCATGACCTGAGTTATTGGTTTTGTAGATTAACTTGGATTGACTCAAGTACTTTTTTTTATCCTTTTCTAATTTAATAATTTTTTTTTTCAATTTCATCCTTCAACATTAAGTTAATTAGGAATTAATCTTCGTGATTTAATTTAATTTGTTTTTTATAGGGTTATCACGATTTCTTAACAGGGATTAAAGATTTAACAAGTTAACTCGAGTCAATCTAATATATCTTTATCTCAATATTTAAAAATAAATATTATCAAATATGTTGTGGTATTAATATTTGAAAAACTTTCATCCAATATGCATCATATTTTAAGTTTATTATTATTCAGCATGTTAACAAAACTTTAACATTTTTTTTTCATTAAAAAGAATCCATCGAAGCCATGGATAAATAATCTAGTACTTTATGTAACATTAGGCACGTATCAAAGCTTGGAACAAAAATTATTTGGTAGACTTTATTCGTAAGGTCACAAGTACTGTGTATAGTATTGAAGAACAGTAGAGAAAATTTGATACCGATTAAAGAAGAATATTTTAATTTTTAAAAGAATTTATATAGATTGAAGGAAGAGCATCGAAGAGTAGATTGCGTGGTGGAGTTTGTAATATATAAAAAGGTAAAAAGTAGGGTTTGGATACACCCAGGAAGAAGGTTGGTTTTGCTTTAATGGCTTATGCTAGAAGTGGAGAAGATAAACCCTAAACTCTTGCAGACAAAGATTGAAAAAAAATGAATAGTGAAACACTGTCAATGCAACATACAGAGTAAAAATAGACAACTATTGGCATGCGAAGAATGAAATAAGTGTGGATCAAAAGAAATGAAGTTGCCGATCTGATGAAAATTTATTTGACTTGGGAGTTTGTATTATCAAGTTCATGATACAGATTGTTGAAAATATGTGACTTAGTTTTTTAACACACACATATTTTACTTTTACACATTTTAAAATAAAAATCATACAGTCACTAACAAAGCATTGAAAAATCACTATCATTCTCTCTTCTATATAAAGGTAAAATCCTCTCATTCTCTTCTCTCGCAAAAATCAGGCAGATGAGATTCAATTGATTGATTCATTTTGACATATCCCGGTGAGTTCAATTCTCTCAAGTTTTTGTTTCACTGTCGATGGGATTTAGGGTTTTTGTTGGGTCGTCAAGAGAATTTTAGATTATTAACTCTGTTAGTAGTAGCAGTAGTAGTAGTAAAGTCTTTTTCTTGGCTTGATTCTCCAAAACTCAAGAAATGGGTCAGAGAGAATTAGTTGATACTTACTTAGTACTACAACTTTGATTTGATTTTCAAGAATTGAATTTAGAAAAAAAAAAAAAAAAAAAACAACAATGGCCTCCTATAGGCCATTCACCGCACCACCGCAACCGCCACAACCACCGCAACAACAACAGCAAAGACCAAATCAGTATACTCAAAGTTACAATCCTCAATTGGCCCCACCACCTCAAAACTATCAGAATTACTCACAACATTACCCTCAGCCGCCCCGCCCCGCCCCGCCTCCTCACCAACAATACCCTTATCAGCGACCCCCTCCTCCTGAATCCTCTTACCCACCTCCTCCTCCTCCACCAGCACCACTACAGCAACAGCCGCCGCCGCCGCCACCACCTAATATGTACTATCCCACTTCACATTATGCTCTTCAATCATTGCAGCAGCCAATTCAGCCTCCACCTCCACCTCCACCCCCTTCGTCTCCTCCTCCTAGCTCTTCAATTCCACCCCCACCCCCTCCCAGCTCCCCACCCCCTCCCCCTCCTAAGGACAGTGCATTTGAAAGAGATAAAGGGGTGTCTCAGGAGAAGAGAGAACATGATCATCCCAATCATGGGAAACATCAGCAGCAGCAGTCGCAGCTTCCTCTGGTGGTGAAGAAGGCGAATGGGCACCCAGGGAGGGTGGAGACCGAGGAGGAGAGGAGGTTGAGGAAGAAGAGAGAGTTTGAGAAGCAAAGGCAGGAGGAGAACCGTAGGCAGCAATTGAAAGAGTCGCAGAACTCTGCTTTGCTAAAGAACCACGTGATCTCTTCTCAAAAAGGGCATGGTTCCATTGTTGGTTCACGGTTGGGGGATAGGGTGGCAACTCCATTGTTGGGTGGGGAGAGGGCTGAGAATAGGTTGAAGAAGCCAACGACCTTCATGTGCAAGTTGAAGTGAGTATGCTGAATTAAGTTTAAATAGTCAGAATAACAACAAAAGCTGTAGCCCATCCAATGTGTCTCAGCCTGCTTTTATTAGTGAAGTCTCCAGCCTGCTATTGTTGTTGTGACAGAAATTGACTGAAACACTTGGGCTTCTTGAAAATAATCTTTAACTTGTTGGTCCTTTAGCCCTCCAGTGACCACTTTTAGTACTATTATTAACTCTGGTAGATCAACTAATGTGGTTTGATGTTATGTCTTTTGGGGCCTCAGGTTTATGATTGAATTTTTTTACTTTGTTTTATATTTTCTTGTAAATTAGGTGTTACTGGGACTTGCACCAATGCATGATGTATCACAGCAATTTATCAACATCAAACTCTGCTTCTATGATATTGATTTCCTGTTGTCTTTCATAATGTTTCTACCCTTTGGAACTTAGCAGCAGCAACACTGATTTTAAACCTAAGGATCAACGGTTTTCTTTCTTCATTATACATGTCAGCCTTTCTTTTTTATTAACTAATGACATGATTACTTTGCTGGAAAATGGTGATGGGTTTCTTAAGAACTTTTAGAATCTCAAAACTGAATTATATTAAATTAAGTCATGAAATGAATGTTCAAAGATATTAGAAGCACCAAATGCTGCAGCGTACCATAATCTAACTTACTGAAAAGTAAACAAACTGTATTGCAAGTTTGCAAGACAGCGGGTATTTTATTATTGTGTGATAGGTTTTCTGTTATTGATTTGGTAATTTCTTGTGCATGCTTGACATCTAAGATCCTAATATTCTGTCGATATGCTTGGATATCATGCTGTACTATATGGGTGTTCCAGTATACAGAGAGGGACACCAATATCTCAAGATATTAAATAAGGAAAATTAATTGGGTGTCATCTGAAAACCACTTCTATTTGCTATGGAGCCTTGAATCTGTTGGTAACTTAGTTGTGTGGATCAGGTAGGTTCCTCCTTGCAAATTTTGAAGTTTCTCCTTTGCCCATTTTTCTTGTTCTACTATGCCTTTAAACCCATTTTTCTAATTGGGAAACCTATGTTATCTCATGCCAGCATGTGGGTGTATTTTATTTTTCTTCATTTTTGGATCCTGTGACCGATTTCTAGTATGTGTATTATTTAATACTCTAGACACGCTATCCATATGACTGGCAAGTAAAGTTTGTTGTACATGCTAGTTTTCGCTTCTTTTAAACTGAAATTTACTTGCATATTTCCAGTACTGATGTTATTTTTGCTTGCTTGCTATTTGAAGATTCCGGAATGAACTTCCTGATCCGAGTGCTCAACCGAAGCTGATGCCTTTAAAGAGAGAGAAAGATCGGTATGTGCATGTAGCATGAGGGTTTTATATATGTGCATTTAAGAATTTTAGCAGGAAAGTTTAAGTTGAGGCATGCCTAGAATCTTTCCCAAAAGGTGGACGTGATAGATATCTGTTCCACCTCAAGGAGAGTGTTGAGGGAGGGGATTAATGTCTTAACTCTTGTGTAAGTTTATTTACATTAGATGAGGCTTGTATGAAATTTAGATTGCAGTCATTCCACTGTTTCTCTTAATCCCCCCCCCCCCCAACACACATACAACAAATATTCCGATGTTACTATCTAATTTTGGGAGTGAGCCTAATTTAGCTTTGTATTCACAAAATATCTTATCACAATTATTTAAAAGGAAGAATCTCGATGAAGAGGTGTCAGTAGGAAGCATTGCATCTACTTTATTGGTATTTGAGAAAGGATATAATAACTATTGCATTTCTTCAGTGTTTGCATGATTCCTAAAATGCTGTGATCCTGTTTATCCTGCAAATTGGTGGTACGAACAGGAAGAAGCTTAAAGCATGCACATGATAAATTATGTCAAAAGATGACTGGTAAATTGGTGAGACAGATAGCATAAATAATAAATTTTACGAAGTTATGTAATGCTCTAGGCAAGCAATATACATGTAATTCACACATGGAAAACTTGAAACGATGCTGATATCTTATAGTATTGGATATGGCTATCTGATGTTTGAAGAAAGCATTGATGTGCTAATAGAATTTTGAATTCCATAGATGGACAACCTAGTGATTATTGAGTATGGCCATGCATGTTTCTGTCATTCTTGTATGTCGTAACTGCAGTGAACTCATGGTGTTTAGCAGATAAGACTTTATTTGTATCAAGTTATCTATTCGATCTTACACCAGCTTATGATTGATTTTTATGAAGTTTGCCATGCAGATTTTTTTTACAAAACGTTTTCAAGCGAAGCTTTGGCTAAAAAAGGAGAAAAAAATGCTGCAGAATTTCCAGTCACCTAATATTCTGTTGATATGCTTGGATATCATGCTGTACTTCTATATGAAACTATTATAGTCAATGTCAGTGTTCTTATTTGCAGATTTACTAAGTACACAATCACATCTTTGGAGAAAATGTATAAACCTCAACTATATGTTGAGCCAGATCTTGGGATACCTCTTGACCTTCTTGATCTCAGTGTATACAAGTATAATCTCTCAACAGCTTAATTTTTTAGGGTCAAGGTAATTTATACAACATGACATTCCTGAGCACCCTTTTTTCTACTGGTTTTGTTAGTCCTCCTAGTGTTAGACCACTTCTTGCTCCTGAAGATGAGGAATTGTTGCATGATGATGAGTCAGTCACCCCTGTAAAGAGAGACGGCATAAAAAGAAAAGAAAGGCCAACAGATAAAGGTGTTTCTTGGCTAGTGAAGACACAGTATATATCTCCTCTTAGCATGGAGTCAGCTAAACTGGTATGCTTTTCATGCAGTTCATTGCTTGTTATTTGCTTCACAAATTGCTAAAAGCTGTAGCATAATTAGAGACATTTGAATTTTCAGTCTCTGACTGAAAAACAAGCTAAAGAACTGAGAGAGATGAAGGGAGGCTGCAAGCTTTTGGACAATCTCAATAAAAGGTTTGTTTTTTCTACCTTGCCTATGTGAAGAAAATGTCGGAAGAGAAGAAGAAATTATATGACCCTTTTGCGTTACTTTCTGAAAGCATTAGTAATATTTTCAGGGAGAGACAAATCAAGGAAATTCAAGCATCGTTTGCCTCAAACAAGTTACCCCCTGTGCATGCAACTAATAAAAACTTAAAGCCAGTCGAGATTCTGCCTCTGCTACCTGATTTTGATCGGTATGGTGTTATTTGTTGCTTTTTATATTGTGCTACAAAGTATGAAAATAGAATCTCTCCTTGCAGAGTGTCTCTTCCTATTAATTTACCATGTAAGAGTGAAGTAAAGGTCTTCAATGATTGCTAGTTTGGCTGGTAGATTTCCTTCTTTTCCTCCTCGTTCTTGGTCAGGGAAAAAAGCTATGCTGCTTAATTTTTTTATTTTTTTTTGTGTTTCTTAGAAACATATGTTACACATAAATACATGTATGCATAGAATGATATATTAGCATATATTGCTTTCTTCTGCTTCAAATATTATGTTACACCCCCCCTCCATTCCACAACTCCTACTCTTTTATTTAACAATTATGAAGAATATTATTTATTAGTAAAGGATGCAGTAACATTAAGGAATTAAATTTTTTACTACATATGCATTTTGAGTAACCAATATAGAAATAAGGGCACTGTGTGGGATGGAAGGGGAGCATCATTTCTGAAATGTAAAGAATTAGAATTGCTGATGACTGACCAAATTTTGGAACTTGTAAAACAGTGGATGATCATATTGCATCCCAGCATTTTCACTTGTAATATATAAATAAGGACAACGTGTGGAATGTCAAGAGTGTCATTTCTGAAATGAAAAGAATTAGAATTTCTGGTGACTGGCCAAATTTTGGAACTTGCAAAACAGTGGATGATCATTTTGCGTTCCAGCATTTTTCACTTTCAAATCTTTAACTTTCACAGCTTTATGATGTTGTACCAGGTATGGAGATAAATTTGTCACAGTAGCATTTGATGGTGCTCCTACAGCTGATGCAGAAAATTACAGGAAGTTCGATCCATCTGACCGTGATGCCTATGAATCATGGGTAAGTTCTTTGAGTGGATGTATTGCATGGGAACAGGCAGATGAGAGTCGAATTAGAATATTTGTGATGCCTATTCAGATAAATTAGGTGAATGTGTAGGCAAATTGAAAATCAGAAATATAAGTGGCAACATACTTGCAGGTTTATTTTCATGCATCATTTAATGACTAGGACCAGTAATTGAGAATAAGCACCAAAAGAAATATTCAACTTGGAAATAGAAAGCTGAAGGACTATAATCAAAAGCGAGTAATAGAATGCAGTGAACGCAAGACAATAAATTCTGTGTTAATGAAAAGTGTATGTCTGGAAACAAATTAGATATTTTGCTCTAAACCATAACTTATCATTAACCCATGGAATTTGGCATGGATAGTCCTGAAAAGTAAACACTTAATGATGCATTTTGTTGAGTGGGTTCTTGATTTTTTATTACAGGCTATTATGAAAGCTTGTGTGGCATCAGGTTCAGATCCGGCTAACCCAGAGAAGTTTTTGGCATACACAGTACCTTCTCCAGATGAGGTAAGATTGTATTTTATCCAGAATTCCAAATGCTCTACATGCATATCAGCACTTAAGTTTTGGATTTCTCCTTATGTTTCAAAATTCCAATGAATGGTTGTTTTCATACTACACTGTCATCATTATTTTTATGTTGTGTTATGGTAACAGCTGTCAAAGGATATGTATGATGAAAATGAGGATATCTTATATTCTTGGATTCGCGAGTATCATTGGGATGTAAGTGTCTCTAGTTGTTAATGTTACTTAGCAAGCTTCTTTATAACTGCTGAACACAACTTTTCTTCATAACACCTCAATCAGGTACGGGGGGATGATGTCGATGACCCTTCAACGTTCCTTGTTTCATTTGATGAAGCTGAAGCTCGCTATTTGGTATCAACCCTCTCTCTCACACTCGTTCTCAATGTACATCATCATCATTATCATCACCGCACACATTTTCTCAGTGCACACATTCTACATTGATTACTGTGACTTTACACTATTTTTATGATGCAGCCTCTTCCCACAAAGATTAGTTTAAGAAAGAAGAGAGCCAGAGAGGGAAGATCAGGTGACGAGATTGAACATTTTCCTATACCGTCAAGAGTAACTGTGAGGAAAAGAGCTGTAGCTGCTACAATTGAACAGAGAGATTCGGGGGTAATGATATGGAATCATACATACGAATTTTCGTTTTTTAAACTGTGTTGTTTATTCCTCTATTACTTAAGATTAAACAATGGTTTCAGGCTATTTCAAATTCAAGGGGAAACAATTCAAGGATGGAAAGGTTTGAGGATGAGGATGGCCTTGGAAGACTACAGAGGGTTGCTCTAGACGAGGACCTTCACCATTCTAGTGGGGCTGAAGATGAGATGTCTGAGTGATCCTTTGATGCAAATGCTGTAAAACTTCTGTACTTGCCTATTTGGGTTGGAAGGTGACTAGGTGGAGATTGTGTATTCAGATGCTCGCAATGAAAAACTGAGTAATTTACCCCCGCCATTCGTGCCGGCAGTTGGAATTTCCTTTTTGCCCCCCAGATTGTAGTTGGTTTTAGTTTATACAGATTTTCTGATATCAAGAGGGATAGAGAAAGGAAGCTGTAAAAAAGGTTAGACATCATATAAACCGAGTTTCATTTCCTCTAATGTGTTCAATTTTGATCCATGTAACATTAAAATGCTCTTTTTCCTTTTTTCTCGTTGTTAAAAATATAAGCGCTTGCTTGGTTAGGTGTTGATAGGCGTGGAAAATAGTTAATAACCCACATCTGGTTCTTTAATCTTTCTTTGATTTTGTACATTTCTATAATTCTTGATCAATGAAATTTCTTAGCAAAGGACTTGTCGCATTTCTTTGATAGCTTCCATATTCCATTTGCATGCAGAATCTTGTGAGCCCTTGAAAGAATAAATTTTAAATCAATTGCAGGTCTCTTGAAAAATTAGTCAGTTACAGTTGTGCATTCGAGTTTTCATCTTCAAATTGATTGCCTGGAAAATAGATGTTCTTGGCACCTGGTCCAGATGGAATTCAGTGCATCAAAACAATAGTAATCGATGTGTGGATCCACTGTTAAAAGTGGCATTGGGTTAAAAGGTATAAAGTCAGCCTTGAAGGGGATGCAAACCTACTCGTTGTATCACCTTTAAGAGTATTAAATGTGACCCATATTAAGAATTATAAACATCCAAAGAGGATGGTGAGCTGATTGCTATACTGGAGAAGAAGTCCTTGTACTTGAAGCTAAAAGAAGGCGAGAAAAGAAAACTGAGGAACAACAATCTCATTGCTTGATTCCTCTATTTTTGGGGTTTATGAATTACATATCCCGTGCTGCATGTAATGACATGTCATTTAATTTTTTAAAAGAAGTGGATGAAATATCATCTATTTCTAAACAAAAAAAAACCAAGCATATAGACATGGGTTTTCAGCATAGTTTTAAGACCCGACCCGGTGATCGACCCGGTACAATGACCGGGTCACGGGTCAAATGGGTTGATCCAGGTTCACCCGGGTCAACGAAAAAAAAAAAAGATTTGAATTTGTTGTTAACAGAAACAGAAGCAGGGCAAGAACCAGAGCCCAGATTCATAACAAGTGCAAAAGATTAACATATAAAAAATAAGCAGTGTTAAACATATACTCAAACTAGTGAATGAAGACTCAAAGAAGTATACTCCATTTTATAAAGAAGAAGAAGACCACGTGCCAGCCTTAAGCTCAAGGCTCAGTTATTAACTATTAGTAAGTGAGTCTAGCAACTTTTCTCTTTTCAGGACTAAGGTGGAAAGAAGAAAGGCAGACTCTATGAAGTATGGATCAGCGGCGGATTATTTTAAGAAACAAGCAACATCAGCTTCATGTGACCTTGATTTATAAATCTGAATTGAAGAGAGCAAAATCCTCTGTAAAACCAAAAGAGAGATGGGAACAAAAGTCACGAAACCTGGTAATCTGATATGGCTTACCTTGAAGTTTTTTACGAGTGGTTTAAATTCCTCTGTAACTGATATAGCATTGAAGATTGAAAAGATTAGGTTTTTGTAATTTTGTCTTCATGTTGCAAATAGTTTGACAAATTGACAGTAAAAACTAAAAAGCTAAATCGGTGACATTTTAATTATATATATATATATATATATATATATATATATAAGAAAAAAAACAGTCGGGTCTCATATGGGTTTACCCGGGTCATCTGGGTCTCAGGTCGACCTGCCAGGTAAACGGGTTTTGTCGGGTTAAATTCTTGGCTGGTTTTTTATTAAACCCGGCCCGGTTCCAACTCCGGGTAGGCTGGGTCCCGAGTTGACCCGTCAGGCCGGGCCGGGTTTTAAAACTATGGTTTTCAGGCTTAGGTATCCAGATATGCATGGGCTTGGGTTTCTTGCCTGCCTAAGGGAATAATTGAGTTTGATTACGAACTTTTTTCCTTTTTCTTTAAAAATTTAAGTACAACTTTTTTTTTTAATTTTAATGTATTTTTTTAGTTTTTCTTTAAAAAAATTTGTGAAACTCTTCTTTTTTAATTTTAATGTATTTTTTTAATTTGCATTCTTGATTAAAACTCACTCTCATATTTCTTTTTTAAGATTGTTAATCATTCAATTAAATAAAGAAATAGATTTTAAAAAAAAAATTATTAAACTCAGACAAGGTTATGATCTAGATCATGAGTTGAAAAATCTTACCCAGTTTGATCTAGGTCCATCAAAATGTCATCGCCCTGGTATTTTTTTAAAAGAATACATTGTATCGACATCGCTTTAAAAGATTTTTAATAAAAAAAAAGTGAATCGGGTTTTCCCCAAGTGTCTGGTCATTTAGGCAACATTTTAAAACACAATGTTGTTACTCACTTTTGATCCCATGAAAAATCAAGAAAGGAAAATAGAAAAAAAAAATTCAAAATACAAGAGGATATACATGAAAAGCCTAGAATATTGTCCAAGTTGGTGGTGAATGACCAAAATGACAAGTAGAAAAGTTGGAGGACCAAAATGTATGAGATTGGCAAAATTAACAACCTAATTTTGATTAAAAAAGGGTCTTATTGGTGAAAATATTTTTTTTTTGATAAAAAAAATACAAATTTGGATAGGTAAGGACTTAATGAGAATTTTGGAATGCTTAATTAATTTTATTAAGGACTTGATTACAAGGAAAAATCAGTTTTTAGAGTCAATGTTAGTGTTAATTGGAGTAAATTAAAGATTGGGGACTTAGTTTTTTGGGAGGTTTAATTGGACAAATCAGGGGCTTCATTGTAAGAATATTGAAGTTTGATGGGCAATTAGAGACTTGATTGAAAAAATCCAAAACCAATAACCAAACTGAAAAAGACGCGTGGTTGTAGAGACTGAAATTGACCAAATCAGGGCCAAATTGAAGAAAATTAAAAGTTTGATGGTCAATTAAAGGTCTAAATGCACAAATTAGAAACCGAGGACCAAGATAAAAATGAAGCTGAACTTTGGGGATGATGTTAAATTGAGAGGGGTGAAATTGCATGAAATTAAGATTTTTAGAGGAAATTACGGATGCAATTAAAAGCAATTGGAAGAACAAGGAATAAAGTGAAATTTGTCAAATATTAAATTAAAAACCTTAATTTCTAGGGTTTAACCTAGACAAATCATCATTAGACCACTATTTAGTTTCTTCTTGAGGTTTTGGTTAATCGAGTACGCACATTCAGGCGAATGAATGTAGCATCTCTGACCACCTCTAAGACTGTAACTACCATCATTCAAATGAGAAACACCCCCTCTACAAAGATTAGCTACTCCTATCAAACATTTACATCTCATTTTCTTCAACAAACTCTACAACATCTTGTCCATGATCAGCCATCATTACACTTTTATATTTTTGGTTGATCGAGTTAGCTACAGACCTCCAAATTGAGCAAGAATGGATCCAATCGAAAGGTATGTTTCTCCTCTACCAATTTCAGGTGGTCTCCAATAATGTTTACATCGAAGTTGCTCCAGCGAAGCCTTGACTAAGATACTCATTTGTGCAAAACCACTCAACTTTTTATATGTTCATACTTAAAAATTCTTAGAAGGTTATTATCGAGAGTCATAAATCTTTCATCCAAAATCAGAAGGTGAGGGATGCTTGCCTTTGTCTTTAAACAAAACAAAACCATCAAAACAAATTTGTTACAAAACCACCATCCCAAAACCATTAAATGGCAGGTTCCAGTTGTAAACATTTGTAGAAAACTCTCTCATTTTAAGCAAAGGGCTAAACTTTGATCAATCTATGTTTGAATCCATCAAAAACCCTAGCAAAACCCTATAAATACCCCCTGAAAATGAAAAAAAAAAAAAGACAGAGGAGAAACACAATGTGAAAAGATCCAAGTGTGGAGGTTCAAAAGCCTAACATGGAAAGTCTAACAAGCTTTAGAAGGAAAATATAGTGAAAGGAAAATAAAAAAAGAAAAGAGAAGGAAAACAACAATCCATGGCCAGCAAGCTTGGAGAAGGTATAACCATGTAAAAGTTCAAAGGATAAGTCCATGTGGCCTTTCTATTCACGCTTTCTTAAAGTTTAAATCTTTTTTTAGGTTGCTTGAGCTTATCTTGCATTTTTTTTATTTTATTTTGGTGTTGGAATAATTTGATAGTTTTTAGCATAGTTTATTTTGTTTTTGTTAGTGTTTTAAGCATGTTTTCGAATGCTCAAGCTTTTGTTATGATAGTTTGTTTTAGTTTTAGTTTTGGTCAATAATGTGTTACTGAAGCTAGCACTAAATGATTGATTCTTGATTTTGATGCTTGTTTGATTCAATGTTTTTAGCCTAATAACATGTTGATGATGTATTTGAGGTAGTTTGATTGGTGTTTGAATCTATTTTATAATAAAACAATAAGCTTCTTTTATGTGGGTTAAATATTTGTATTGGTGTGCAAAAATTTTATGTTTTGTGTTAATTTTCAACTTTGATTTTGTTTCAATTTAAACCTTTGTTTTGGTTTAGTTTTCAGGTCAAACCTTGGTTTTTTATTCGATTCGTGGTTGAACCAGTGTCTTTGGGTCGATTCATTTGGTTTTATTTTGGACCAAGTACTTAAGGTTTTGTTTGGTTGAACATCCTTTTGTTAATGATTTTTTTATCTAAGAGAATGTTTGGCAAACACACCTTTAAATTTATTTTTGCAGTTTTCTAGGGAAAGAAAAGATAATTTTTCAAAAAATGGCCTTAGAGAAATAAATAATAATAAAAAAGATTTTTCTAATTGCATATGGCTCCATCCTTACAAAAACAAATTGCATTTTATTCATTAAAAAAAAAGATAAAAAAAACATTAGCATTGTTTTTTTTAGAAAATCTTTTTGTTTTTTTGTTTTTTTGAAATTTACAATAATTCTTAAGGATTTGGTCAATATTTTAATAATTCTAAAATTTTAATTTTTGTGAATTAATGGTTAATATTCTGATAAAAATGGTGGACCTACCAGCAGGCTGGTATTTAAGTATCAGAAATTAACTAGAAAATTCTTAGAATTATTTTAGATATTCACTGATTTTAATTTGGAGTATTTTTTTTCATCACAATATACGAGTAATGAAAAACAGTTTTGCCTTTTAGAAAAGGTAAACCCTATCAGAGCACTTATATGGATTTTTCCTATAAAAATTTACCTAGGTATGTGAGCCCATAATAAATTTGAAATGTTAGATTTATTCATGAACTTAAATATTTGTTCTGATCCATAGATGAATCATTAGTTAGGAACCTCATCAACACCTTTAAACCACATCCAGACTACATAATACAACTTACCTCGTGTAAGGTGTGCTAGGGTGCTAATACCTTTTCTAACCACAATCAATCTCTTACCTTGAAATTTTAGATAAGACTAGTCTACTCGAGTTTCCTAGTGACCCTAAATCAAATAACCAGGTGACAATTCCTTGATCCTGATGTTAATATTTATAAAAATAAAATAAAACAACAGTGTATACCATTTTTTTTAATCAAACTAGGTCTTGACCAAGTCAACAAGGTCATACTTGAACCTATCAAATCAATCAGGTTATATTAATTCAACTCTCACACAGTTTAAACCACATGATTTAAGTTGTTTCTTTTTTAAATAACATTATGATAATATTGATATTTATTAACACAAGGCTTTATTAATTTTATTAAACATATGCTTTAGAAAATACTAGATAGAGGGCTCGTGCTGTATTGCAAGCCACCTTAAAAATTTTCAAATGCAAAGAAGGATGCTAAAATGATGCAAGTGTTTATAAAAAAGCAAAACAAAATCTAAGATTCGGGTCATTGACTCGACTGAGGTTTAATAAATTCATCTAATTTAAATAATATGAATAAAAAAACACATCAATAAATAAAACGACAAAAAATCTTAACTACGTAAAAAAAAAAACGACCCAAACCCATCCATGTTAAGCATGCAAAATCTATGATATGGTTGAGATATCGAGGTAACTCCATCAAAAACAAATTGAATAAAACTATGAATCTCAATTATCAAACAACTCAATGCTCAATGGGAAAACTAGAAAAAAAATTAATGAAAAAAAGATTTAAGTCAACTCGTGTTAACCTTCAAAACTCGTGACTCTGGTCATGAGACCAGGATCAACCCCATAAAAGAGAAACTGTAAAAAAGAACAAAGAAAAATTATAAATCAACAAAATGGTTAGGGATAAATTTGAAAAAAATACAATAAAAAAAGGCTCCAAAACAAAAGAAATAGCAATAAAAAAATAGAGACTAAATCTGATATAAAAATAATTTGAAATCAAATGTTGAAGAATTCAATTGAAAAAAAAATCAATTAGAAAAAGAAAAAACAAAAAACAATAAAAAAAACGAGACCAAGTTTGATATAAAAATTAAATGAAATCAAATGATGAGGAGCAAAATCGAAGAAAAAAATCTATATAAAAAAAACATATAGCAATTAAAATAATGACAAATTTGGATACAAAAAACAAATAAAAGAACACTTTTATATTTTGATAAGGAGAAGAGAGAAACAAGAGGGAAAAAAATCATTAGAGCCCAACCACTCCTCCTTCGCCCACTTACACAACATTGTTGGAAAAACAGTGACAATTCACTTTGAACAGTACCCTGGAAGGTAGTGTTAAGACATAGGATAGCATTGCATGCGCCGCTCACTCACTAGTATGTGGCAACAATTTTTTTTATTAGTATCCTCATTGATAAAAAGAGAGAGAGAGAGAGAGAGAGAGAAACTAAATCACCCCTAACCCAACCTGTTAATTACAGGAAAACCAACCTAAAAAGACACAAATGTCCCTCGACCGTAACTTTTTTATTTTTATTTTTATTTTTAAGGTTTTAAGTCTTTATACTACGCTAAAAAAGTGAAAATACTGAATTAAAATCAACCCTTTAACAAATTTTGTTTTTAAAAATAATAAAATCATTTTACTATGCATTTGAAAGGTGTAAAGATAAAACCATCCCCTATCAATAACACAATGACATTGGTTAATTTTAAAAAACCGAATTACCCCTTAAAGTAAGCCTAAGTTTTTATTGTTAGAAGCTAAAAAGAGTAATTACACTTGGGGATGATAATGGGTATCCGCATGACAAATTTCGTGATATTTATAATCTACTTATTATCCATCAGGTAAGAAATTTAAATATTCATAAATTATCCATCGAGTTTCAAGTATCCAATGAATATTCATTATCTACTATTATTTATTAATTAATAAAAAATAAAATAATTAATATATATTTGAAGTGTGTGTGTGTGTATATATATATTTATTAAACAATAAATATTATTCATATGTTTTATGCCAATATTAAAGTATATTGTATTAAAAAAATCTAAATATTCTACCAAAATATTTTATGCATTTTTAGTAATAGGTATTTTATGCATTTTTAGTTATATTATGGTGAATTTCAGATTAGATTTAATAATATTCATACCCTACCTCTTATTTATTAAGTTCAAAAAACATTCACTCATTCATGTCTGGTTAGTATTAATCAATTTCAAATTAAATTATCATTCCT
>Ga0307517_10001064_pt1 | contig 46500 bp, 55 predicted proteins | sample 23_EM_MG_FD_194515 | JGI IMG/M metagenome (GOLD analysis project Ga0307517, IMG submission 194515) | Populus trichocarpa ectomycorrhiza microbial communities from riparian zone in the Pacific Northwest, United States - 23_EM | ecosystem: Host-associated > Plants > Roots > Unclassified | place...
CAGGCAGCTATGAGGTATCTTTTTGACATTTGTCGGGATTGTTTCTAATCGGAGTAAGACTAAATCGATCTAATCCGGCGGACAGCCAATTTCTCTTAGATTCCTAGCACCCCAGATTCCGGGTGTGATATTTGCTCAATATTACTCTGGCCCGAAAAGGAAAGGCATGACAGGATGAGGGTTTCCTGGATAAGATCGATTGCCCGTTTATCTGTCTGACAGCCGCCATATTATGTTATTCACTGCAATGTTGGCAGACTGGCATCTGTATCAATAATGTGGCTTTCACAAGGGCCACTTCCGGGGGTAAGAAAAACAAGGTGTACAGGCAGGTTTCGCAAGTGTCCGGATCCCCCGACGGCCCGGGCATCCAGACACTTTTGAAAACAGCGAGTACTCAATTTCGGTGAAAGGTTAGCTAACGGATAGATAGCCCTGCAGGAACGTCAGACGCGATCCTGGGGCAAAACGGAAAGAGTTTGGCATCGTCGAATAATCCAGGGGATAAGGACGACATTGGAGGCTAGAATCGCGAGGAGCGGGGAAAGCCGGTTGAGAGGACGGCGGGATATGACAATCATGAGAACGCATTGAGGCGGGAGTTTGGTAGTGATACGGAGCTGGATGAATTGGAGGCCGCTGGTAGCCTCATAGATACAGGAAGAGGACATGGTTGGCAGGAGCCGCGGCGAGAACATGGGCCCAATCCGGGTGCACTGGTTGGTGCAGCCCAGTTCCAAGACCCTGGGGAGGCGGAATCGCATGTTGAAGAAACCGATCGAGAGGATAGGCACAATGGTTTTATCACCACTCGCTGATCGTGTATATATATGAAATTAAATTAAATTAAATTACGCGTGCTAAAAGGGTCAGGAATGGTCAAACAATAGTAGTGTGCGAGTTGGTGGTCAGAAAAGGCTTGAGAATGAATTGCGCGGATGGTTATAAGCCGTGCAAGGATGAGTAAGACATCTAGCGGGCAATTGTAGGTTCGGAAGGCATGGGAATGTGTCGGGCAGATGGTTATAAACTGCGCAGGCTTGGGTAAGTCGTCTAGCGGGCAGCTGTAGGTTGACAGGCAGGGGAATGAGTCTGGGGGGCTGTTAGAACCCGGGGAAGACGGTGGGAGCCCGCGAGCAGACTGTAAGAGGCCGGGGAAGACGGTGGGAGCCCGCGAGCACACTGTAAGAGGCCGGGGAGGCGGCGAGAGGTATGGAGTAGACGAGATAGGATGTGTAGAGTGGAGGAGAGAGCCGCACGAAAGGGCACGAGAGGGAGGAGGTCCGCCGGATATGGGAGGAGACGGGCTGGGATCAGAGGGTGGAGGAGGACGGGCTGAAGGTGTTGGGAGGGATGAGGGCGGATGCACTGATGACGGGAAAACGTCCACCGAATACGCGAGAGGACTGAGGGAATCCAGGTGTGTGGGAGAAGCGGAGGTGATATTGGTGGGGTTCCGGATGAGAAATGGATTCAGGCAGAGGTTAGTGACAAGGTTAAGGAAGAGAGGGTTTCATGCAAAGAAAGCGGGCAGGCGGGGGTATCGGGGGGGGGCCGGGAGGAGAGATGTCGTGGCCGCAGGACGTCTGCAAAAGGGCAGCATGGGAACGGGTCCACTGGAAGCGAAGATATGAGGAGGCTGGGCGCTGGGGGTAGAGTATCAGGGGGGTGGCTGTGCCGGGGGGGTCAAATACGTCAGGACGCAAAAAGGGCCGTGTCCAATGCGTCCGGAAGCATTGGACGTGCCCCTTTCATTCCGGACGGAGTGAGCCCCGGCAGAAGCACCCATAACAGGAGTTTACGTTATCAGCACCTGGAACGTCCAGCGCACAAGGTGAGTGGGGACAGACAGAATACAAGGTAATTTTTTTGCTGATGTTCTTGCTCTTTTCCAGCTCTTTTGCGTTTGGTATATGTTCTCTCTGCTGGCTTTAGCGGTTTCCTCTTTGGACTTGTGCGGGTCATTCTTGTTCATCTCTAGCTGCTTTTCGTTTGGGGTTGCCTCTTTCATTACTATTCCTATCCTAGCTTTTCATCTTATATGCCATCCATTGAGCCTTAGCGGCAGCTTTCACTTTCTGAGATTAGTGTCGGGGCCCAAGCCCTAGCCGTACCCACATTTGTTTCTGTCCGCCCGGCAGACCTACTCAAACTAGATTAGTTTGTACATTTTGATAAAGCTTTTTTCATCTTGTTCAGGAACCTCAAGTACTTAACACTCGTATTGCCCCAGTGAAATCGCAGCGCGGCCAAGTCTTCGGGTGCAAATTCCTATATCAGGTATCAAGCTGCAATTTGGACGCGCGGTGGGTGCTTACACCAGCGGGTGTGAGAGCAAGTAATGAACTGTGAATGTCCTTACTTCTTAAGGAAGCTGGGCCGACCATTTTGATCTTCCAAGTTCACACCACATATCGTGCCCTTAGCTACCTACCAATAGAGACTTCCTGACACCACCTACACCTCAACGTCATACACTGCAATTCTCTTCTATTACTATTCACCTGCATACTATGTAACAACAACAGCGGCAGTTTATAGCCGACCGAGCGCCTTCATCAACGCAGGAAAGGCAAAGGCAAAGGGAGGTCCTTCGCAGACATTTCCCGGGATCTGAGTTCAGCCACAGATTAACTATACTAACATCACCCAGTGTTGAATCTGTTATGGCTTGGTCCGCTGTAGGTAGCAGGAGGGATGCCGTACGGGAGCCAGCTGCTTCACAACTCCCAGTACTAGAGCCTGTCCTGTACAACCCGCAGCAGGTCTTAGAGTCAGCGGATAAGAGTCTAGACTCTAATGATGGGGGATATGAGGGTAATGATAGCCAGAGTGAGGAGAGTGAGGAGAACGAGTTAGGCCAGCATGGGGACGATATGGATCATCCATGGGCCTGGGTAGTGCAAGGACCAATTGGGCATGAATTCCTTAGCTCGTAGCGCTCGATACTGACAATCACCCCTGGCAATACCCAGAATTCCAGCAGGAGGATTAGTTACCCCTGACAGAGAACCTCTGCTCAAGTATCAGTTAGCCAAAACGGTTTTACATCTGCCATTCCCTCCAGTTCGGCTACAGACTTGGATCCACTTGTAATGCTGGTGGTAACCCCCAGTCAACCAGAGCCAATGGTGCGGGAATTGGATAGCGTAGGATAGCAAGCTAGTAGTAGACGAAATATGGCAACAGGGCTTGAGCGTACAATTCTGGCAAGATCCCGTGACCTGATGTGGGACTGGACGATCTTCGTCAATCCGTTACCGGACCCAATTACCCTGAGCGAAGAGGTCCGCACATGTTGGAGCGATGCACGGACTAAATTAGACTTTTCCGACTTTGCTGATGCTACCCCGCCCTCAAATGACCAGGTCAGTTACCGTTAATTGATAACCAACATCCTATCCTAGACTCAATGCAGTGGCAGCTGGTCACTGATTTGCAGATCCAGGCAAGGCACAGCGGATGCAGATCTCAGTATCTGCATACAGCAAAGAAGGCTATAACAGAACTCTATAAGCTCAATATCGAGGATCCTACCGCCTGTGCACAGAGAGTGGAATACCTACTGGAGGAGGATAGGTTCATTTGCCTGGCAGGCAGCTATGAGGTATCTTTTTGACATTTGTCGGGATTGTTTCTAATTGGAGTAAGAGTCAATCGATCTAATCCGGCGGGCAGCCAATTTCTCTTAGATTCCTAGCACCCCAGATTCCGGGTGTGATATTTGCTCAATATTCCTCTGGCCCGAAAAGGAGAGGCATGACGGATGAGGGTTTCCTAGATAAGATCGATTGCCCGTTTATCTGTCTGACAGCCGCTATATTATGTCATTCACTACGATGTTGGTGGACTGGCATCTGTATCGATAATGTGGCTTTCACAAGGGCCACTTCCGCGGGTAAGAAAAACAATGTGTACTGGCAGGTTTCGACAGTGTTCGGATCCAATGACAGCCCTTGGCATCCGGACACTTTTGAAAACTGCAAGTACTCAAGGTGGGTGAAAGGTCAGCTAATGGATAGATAGCCCTGCTGGAACGTCAGACACGATCCTGGGGCAAAACGGGAACAGTTTGGCATCGTCGAATAATCCAGGGGATAAGGACGACATTGGAGGCCAGAATCGCGAAGGAGCGGGGAAAGCCGGTTGAGAGGATGGCGGGATATGACAATGATGAGGACGCATTGAGGTGGGAGTTTGGTAGTGATACGGAGCTGGATGAATTGGAGGCTGCTGGCAGCCTCATGGATACAGGAGGAGGACATGGTCGGCAGGAGCCGCGGCGAGAACATGGGCCCAATCTGGGAGCACTGGATGGTGCAGCGCAGTTCCAAGACCCTGGGGAGGCGGAATCCCATGTTAAAGAAACCAATCAAGAGGATAGAGAGAATGGTTTTATCACCACTCGCTGATCATGTATATATATGTAATTAAATTAAATTAAATTACGCGTGCTAAAAGGGTCAGCAATGGTCAAACAATAGTAGTGTGTGAGTCAGTGGTCAGGAAAGGCATGAGAATGGATTGCACAGATGGTTATAAGCCGCGCAAGTATGAGTAAGGCATCTGGCGGGCAATTTTCAGGTTCGGAAGGCATGGGAATGTGTCGGGCAGATGGTTATAAACTGCGCAGGCTTGGGTAAGTCGTCTAGCGGGCAGCTGTAGGTTGACTGGCACCGGAATGAGTCTGTAGGGCTGTGAGAAGCCAGGAAATATGGTCAGAGCCCGCGAGTAGACTGTAAGAGGCCGGGGAGGCAGCGAGAGGCATGGAGTAGACGAGATAGGATGTGGAGAGCTGAGGAGGGGGCCACACGAAAGGGCAAGAGAGGGGGGACGTCCGGCGGATATGGGAGAAGAGGGGCTGGGATCTGAGAGTGGAGAAGGAAGGGCTGAAGGTATTTGGAGGGATGAGGGCGGATGAACTAATGACGGGAAAACGTCCGCCGAATACGCGAGAGAACTGAGGGAATCCAGGAGTGTGGGAGAAGCTGAGGTGGTGTTGGTGGGGTTCCGAATGAGCAATCGATTCATGGAGAGGGTAGTGATGGCGTTAAAGGAGAGAGGGTATCATGGAAAGAAAGCTGGCGGGCGGGCATATCGAGTGGGAGGCTGGAAGGAGAGATGTCGCGGCCGCAAGATGTCCGCAAAAGGGCAGCATGGGAATGGGTGCATTGGGAGCGAAGAAATGAAGAGGCAGGGTGCTGGGGGTAAAGTATCAGGGGGGTGGCTGCGGCAGGGGGGGTCAAATGCGTCAGGATGCAAAAGGGCCCGGTCAAATGCGTCTGGACGCCCACTGCCCTTCCGGACGCATTGGCCGCGGCCCCTTCACTTCTCAACAGAATGAGCCCGGGCAGACAAACCCAGAACAGGAGTTTACGTTATAAGCCTGGCACGTCCAGCGCACAGGGTTACCAGGGCAAGACAGAATGCAAGATATCTTTTTGCTCATGGGAATCGGATTGTATAGGTCTCGCTGTATCTGCATGCCTGTAGCACTCAGTAGCCAACAATTTGAAGGTACTTACCCAGAGAACTAAAGTACAAAAGTATGCATAGCAATTCAGCCAGTGGTCAGACAGCATCGGGACAGGGAGCGTTAGAATCCGCCAGTCGAGGGGAATCGAATGGTATAGGTTGCGCAGCATCTGCATGGCGATAGAGGTCAGCAGGATGAAAAAGGCAGATATCTCATGGGCCAGATGTCCGCCAGAGTCAGGAAAGATCTCATTGGAGTCCGCTCCGCGCGTGTGATCTCGTGGTATAGGTCTCGAAGCGTCAGCCTGGCTATAGAAGTGAGCAGGATGAAAAAGGCAGATATCTCAAGGGGCAGATGTCCGTCAGAGTCGGGAATGGTCTCATTGGAGTCCGCTCGCCCAGGGGAATCGAATGGTATAGGCCTCGAAGCGTCCGCATACCTGTAGCACCCAGTAGGCAAAGATTTGAACGTACTTGCCCATAGAACTCAAGTCCAAAAATAAAGATAACCCTTCAACTATTGGTCGGACAGCTTCAGGACTGAGTGTGTTGGATTCCGCTCGGCTAGGGGAATTGAATGGTATTGGTTTCGCAGGGTCTGCATGGCTATACTAGTCAGCAGAGAGAAAAAGACAGATACCTTAGCAGGAAGATGTCCCCCAGGGTAAGGAAGGGTCCCATTGGAAGCCGCTCGGTGAGGGGAATTGAATGGTATAGGTCTCAAAGTACCCGCATGCCTCTGGCACTCAGTAGCCAACAATTTGAAGGTACTTACCCAGAGAACTAAAGTACAAAAGTATGGATAGCCATTCAGCCAGTGGTCGGAGAGCATCGGGACATGGTGGGTTGGAATCCGCCGGTCGAGCGGAATTGAATGGTATAGATTTCGAAGCGTCCGCCTGGCTATAGAAATCAGCAGGATGAAAAAGGCAGATATCTCAGGGGGCAAAGGTCCTTCAGAGTCGGAAACAGTCTCATTGGAGTCCGCTCGGCGAGAGGGATCGCGTGGTATAGGTCACCAAGCCTCCGCATAGCTATAGAGGTCAGCAGGATAAAAAAGGCAGATATCTCAAGAGGCAGATGTCGGCCAGAGTCGGGAAGGGCCTCCTTGCAGTCCGCTCGGTGAGGGGAATCGAATGGTATAGGTCTCGAAGCATCTGCATGCATCAGCAAAAAAAAAAGGTTACACCTGGACGCACCCGTGCTCCCTGTGCGTCCGCCGGTCCAGGCGCATGGAACGTAAACTCGCGTTCTGGGTGTGCGGTCTTTTATTGGGTGCTGGTGGACAGGGGTCCATGCCGCCCGGACACACCAGACGCAACCAAGGACTCAGAAGGTACCCGACGCAGAAAGGTTCTCCAGACGCAAAAAGGTTCTCCAGACACAACCCGATAGGATAGTAGAATAGGGGAAGTACTCAGGTGTAACTGGCTAGCATCGGATACCTCCTAAGTCAACAACTCTACCTTCGAGGACTTTGAATGAGTTAGTGAAAACTGTGGAGAATATCCAAATTGTCCGAAAAGATCCATCCACTATTACTCATGTTTACTTATTTGAGTCATTTAGATACTAAGATAGAAATATATTTATTAAAGCTAGTCTAGAAAACAGGAGCACTTAGTAGCTAACAATTTGAAAGTACTTGCCCGGAGAACTAAGGTACAAAGATTTGGATAACATTTCAACCAGCGGTCGGACAGCGTCGGGACAGGGTGCATTGGAATCCGCCGGTCGAGGGGAATCGAATGGTATAGGTCTCGAAGCGTCCGCATGGCTATAGAGGTCAGCAGGATGAAAAAGGCAGATATCTCAGGGGGCAGATGTCCGCCAGAGTTGGGAAGGGTCTCATTGGAGTCCGCTCGCCGAGAGGAATCGAATGGTATAGGTTTCGAAGCGCCCGCATGGCTATAGGGGTCAGCAGGAAGAAAAAGGCAGATACGTGACGGGGCACTGGCCGATCTCCGCTAGAGTCTGGCCGGGCCCCATTACAATCCGCTAGAGTCAGGAAGGGCCTCATTGGAATCCGCTCGCTTAGGAGTAATGACTAGTGTTAACCTGGATGGATGAGCATGCCCCTCTCCGAAGGTTGATAATATTCAATAGTTCAACTCATTCGATCATGAAGCCTAATACAAGGTGGGAAGAACTTAGAGACCTTTGGCGACAGTTGTCAGCAGTGATCAAATAAGTGGTATGTTTTGGGTCGTTACCGGGACAATAGATCATTAGTCATCCTATATTTCGATCCTTTTTCGCCTGAACAGCCTTTACCTAGTGATAGAGTAGTCTGTTGTAAGTAGAGGCTATCAGGGGCAGCGAGAGTTCCCCAATGCAGAGCCCTATTGGTCACTTACCCTGGGTTTCTTCGGGAGATTAGGGAGTGAAATGGACCATCCAGGTGCACTGGGCGGACAGAATGCGCGTTGTATTGCACCCAACGGACTAGGATGCAACCATTGTGCTGGGGCCATCTGAGGGCCGGCTGGGGGGACTGGATGCTCTAGACGGATTTCCCGCGTCCGGACGTAATGCCTATCCGTCTGGAGCAAATGCTTTTTTTGCTGATGTGGCTATAGAGGTCACTAGGAAGAAAAAGGCTGATTCCGCACTGGGCACTGGCTGATGTCTGCTAGAGGTGGGCAGGGCCTCATTACAATCCGCTAGAGTCAGCAAGGCCCTCATTGCAATCCGCTAGAGTCAGCAAGGGCCTGATTGCAATCCGCTAGAGTCAGCAAGGGCCTGATTGCAATCCGCTAGAGTCAGGAAGAGTCTTATTGCAATCCGCTAGAGTCAGGAAGGGCCTCATTGCAATCCGCTCCCTGAGGGGTAATGAATAGTGTCAACCTGGATGGAAGAGCATGCCACTCTCCGAAGGTTGATAATATTCAATAGTTCAACTGAGCCAATCATGAAGCCTGATACGAGATATGCAAGAACATAGAAACCTTTTGCGAGTGTTGTTAGCAGTGATCAAATAAGAGGTATGTTTTGGGTCGTTACCGGGACAATAGATGGTTAGTCATCCTATTTTTAGATCATTTTTTGTCTGAACAGCCCCTACCTGGTAATAAAGTAGTCCGTTGTAAGTAGAGGCCATCAGGGGCCAGGAGAGTTCCCCAATGCAGACCCCTATGGGTCACTTACCCTGGTATTCTTCTGGAGATTTGGGTGTAAAATGGACCATCCAGGTGCACTGGGCGGAAAGGATGCGGGTTGTATTGCACCCAATGGACTAGGATGCAACCATTGTCCTGGGGCCATCTGAGGGCAGGGTGGGTGGCCAGGATGCTCCTGATGGAGTTCCTGCGTCCGGACGCAATGCCTATCCGTCCGGAGCAAACACTTTTTTTGCTGATCTAGTTGGATAACTGGGTCCCATGGTCGGGTAATCATGTTTCCAAGATAGGGTAACCTGACCCCCTTATGCCTTTATTGCCGTCGGGGGTCCGTGCGATCACATATAATGTTGCCCTAGAGACCCGTGCAATGTTTACTATGTGTCTTTAACTTTACGCCAACATGTTCTCCAAAGGTTACCCTTTCCAACCCTATGTTATCAAGTCACCTTGTAGACCCTTGTACCAACTCATGCCTACCGGTAGTATACTAAGTATACTGGTCCAGCCTCAATCTGGTTACCTCTAGGTATACCATATGAGCTTGAGTCTAGTCCACTGTAGCTACCTATCTGTAGGGTTATTACACTGTAACCTCTTGCGACATCAACCAATTTCACCTAGAATACTTGTATAAGCTCATCAAAGGTCCCCTCCTATATATCTTGCGAACAGCATCCTGCCGATCAGACAGCCACAACATATATGGTTTTATGAGACAGGTTCCAATGATAGTATCTTTTGCTATTAAGACGCAACTATGACACCATCTTGTGTTGTCGCACTATCCCAATACCCGGGTCAGATGGGGGTGTTAGCTACACAGGATGAAGGTAGAGTAACCCCAGAGTATACAAAACTAGGTGGAAAAGCTATGCTTTTTCCATATGCCTAACAGTATCACGCAATTTAGCATTCAGTTATCAACTCACATGGCCAATGTCAGCTCTGTACAGCCTTAATAAATTATAAATACTAGTCTTATTGTATCCTCTATTTCTATATACTCTTCTTACCTTTACCCAGCTACCTACAGCTACCTAAAATCACAGTAATGTAGAGCAACACACTAAAATCAACTTACTCAAATCTAGAAACATATTGTTTCTCTTTCATTTACTTCTGAGGTTATGCACTGCCCTTAGTTACCCTACTTGTCCCAATACTTCACCCCTATCTCAAGTACCACTCATTTTCATCCCCTACCCCTCCTCTACCACCCCTCTCATTCATACCATAATTTTATCAGATAATTTTAAAAGTATTGAATAGCTAAAAAAACATTAATTAAAAACTTCTCAACTCATTTCTTTTTTTTTTCTAGCTACGCTAAATAATTGTATTATGATCATTTATTTATCTCTTGTTGCTACCTTTCATCCTTGCTGATCTGAACCCCTTTCTGACTCCTGCTGGCTTCTATCCCTTCCCTCTACAGCTCAGCTTACTCTGCTGTTCTAACAGTGCCTCTGATTAAACTGAACCTGAAACCTAAATAACTCTATTTCCATTGAGAGTTGCAATAATTTCATAATAATAAGATGATATTCTATATTTAACCAGCTACCAACATCTTACACTATCTTAACCTAGAACTAGCTTATCCGATCATCATAAGATCATCTGAAAAAATTGTGGTATTAGAGGGACCAGGGGTACGGGAGGGATAACGCCTGAGAGTGGGTGGTATGGGAGACCTTTATCGCAAAATTAATCCCCGATAAACCCCAATTAATAAGCCAAATGAATGTGGCTGTGGTCAGGCCTAACGAGTACCTCACCACAGACGACATTCTTGAGCAGGGGAAATTTATCCACTTTGGCTCCTGCACTACCGAAGAGTACTCGAGTATAATACGGTACTCGAGTACATTACTGGCATCGTATTACAGTAACGGTATCTGGGAGAACGGAGAAGCCGCATTACCATAAGATGACCACAGCTTCTACGGCACTTTCCATACCTTCGACACGGAAAGAAAAAAACATTATTACCGTACAAGTGCGGACGCCCCTTGCTCACACCTGTGCTCTGCCACGCACTGGTGCGTGGAAGTATCGGCATCGTGCTACGGTATACTAACACTTTTAGATTATTATTCATCATTCGTTGCCGTTGACTTCTTTGAACAAGCATCGAGAACGAGACAGTCAAAGTGGGTGTCAGTAATGAAAAAAGAAAAGGAAAGGCCTTTTCTTTGACCATTAATTTTTATTTCTTATTCAGCCCTGCTAAAAGCGTACCGGTAGTGTAGGGTATGATGGGTTAGTTTTCGCATGTCTGTGAGTGAAGTGGACCTTCCGCCAAGCTTTGCAATCTCCGCTTGATCCTGGCCAACCTTGTGGTTTGACCGGTTTAGGGTCTTCCAAGAGATCCATGTGCCTGCAGATAACTTCCCCCTTTCACATTTTTCGCTTTATTATCGATTTCGGAAGGGTCGTCGGTTTGTCCCTCGACGCCCCGGTAGGCGTTCGGATTGGCTCTCTCACTGCGAGAGGTAGAGTTTATGGCTAAAAGTAGCAAAGTGGGTTGTGGGGAATTGTGTTCGAGGTAGAGAAGAAAAAATCCTTTGAGAGATCCCGGCACTGGCGATTTTTTCGAAATCGATAATCTTGGGAAGCTGCGATGGGTTTGCAGCGAGATGGAGACTCCGGTCCCTCTTTCCCTTTCTTTTTTCGTTCTTTCACTGTCTCGATTTCGTTATCGATGGGGGGAAAGGAATGGAGAAGGAGGATCTCTTGAGGCGGTGCAATAGCGCTAGCGCCTCTCGAAAGGATGCTTGCCTGAACCGGGTTGCGCGTTTCCATTTGTTGAACCTGACCTCAGCGGCGATGGTAAAGTTTGGGATACGGTAGGGTGAGGGAGATGGAGGTGCATTTGGGGAATATTGGACGAAACACCGGTAGAGGGTCAGATTCCGATGAATCGTACAGTACATAAGATCTGTTTATTCTCGGGTCCGTGATGAGTGAGGGTCTCTGAGTGGTGTTGTAATACTTGGGATTTGGGGCTCCTACCGGTAGTCCTTTTAGTTCGGTGTTCTGGACGTTGCCGCGCTCTGTACCTCGCTGCTACATACCCGAACTTGTGCTCCCAGGGGCTTTCCAACTTGTGTACGGCCCGATGCTGGGCAGTCCCTGAATCGCTGCTTCTGAGCTCCTGCTTCAACAAGAGTGTTGGTGTTGATGGCACAAGTACGAATCCCAGCAAAACAGCCTCTCGTCACGTACGATATTCCTGGTCGGATACTCGTGGATTAATGTTGAATTTATGTTGCTGTTATTCCACTGTGAACGTCTTTTCCCACTTTTCCCCTTCTTACCCCTTCTTTCCTTCATTCCTGTTCTTTCCTGCCCTATTTCCGGGATAAGTTACATGCACTTCGGCACACGCATTCAGTGAATGTACAAGTATTCGTACCGTGCCCAAGTCCTTACCGTCCACCGTGCTCTACATTACTTAGAGAGAGTATGTACCATTCCCTCCGGACCCAAGAAGAACCCTCGCTCTCTCAAATTTCCTTAGCAGCTGACGGGTTGTCTCATCTCCAGTCTAGCCACAGCGAGACGAGAAACGGGCACACACCTTTCCGCTCCCTTCCTCTCATCCCACCCCCTTCTCTTCTGCTTTCATCTGCCTTCTCCCTCCTCCCTCCCCTTCACTCTCTTGCCGCCAACTTGGGTTCTTAGCCAGAGGCTCTTCAAATTCATCTTCGCTGCTTTTCGGTCAGCGAGCCTCTATCAGTCATTCCTTAACCCTCACTTCGGGCGCAGATCCCCTATCCTGCCTCACCATAGTCATTCATTCATTCATTCATTCATTCATTGCCGACGAAACCACCGTCCATTCACTCATTAATTCGTTCCTTGCACCTTTTGCCTGTCACGCGTTCTTTTCAATTCTTGACATCTCTCTAAGCTTTCAGTCACTCGGTGAAAAAGAAAAGGAAAAAAAAGCAGAAAAAGAGGGATTGTCTGTCATTGTTCTTCCGAATTCAGTACATACTTGCAACAATAGTACATAGCAGGCTCGATTGCGATTCATCCGACATCCTGCATTGTGGCCGTGTTTTTGCTGTTCGAAGGAAATTGGTTTGTTTCCAGTGACTTGGAAGGTTGGTATCAATGACTCTGGGGGAATGTTTGTTGCAACAGCGGGAAATGGGGGACTCTCGATATTGATTTTTTAAAAGGTTAGGTTATGAGTTGCTAACTTGACTTGTACTATAGTTTAATTATGCATCCTGGTAGGCATCACGTTCATATGCGTCGGTCGGCGGCCGCCATGCCTGTGCCGGTACCATTTGGGGAGACTCCTACGATAGCCCTCCAGGGACGCGCTGATACCACCAGTGACGCTTCTGAATCCACTTCGACATGTAAAGCTGGCGATACTTCATCTAGATGCGAGAAGCCTGCTGGTGCCACCAATTCGGCATTGCCAATTGTTTTGGGGTCGATGTAGGTTTTGCCATTTTTGAAATGTTGGTAAAAGTTCTAATAATTGAATCAGGGTTCCTATCTTTATTGCCGTACTGGTGTTGGTGTGGTTGCATCGAAGACATACTCAAAAACTCAAGAGAGAAGATGCTATGGACAAGACGAAGAGCATGGATTTTGGATTGGGTATTGGGCCCGCAAGTAAATATTCTGCCAATGGGACTACCCCTGGAGGAGAAAAATCTAGTGGAAACGGGCGCCGCCAACTCTCCATGGATATTGGTGTTAATTCACCTTATCTGCTCCCAGCAGGAATCCACGGTTCGAAAGATAGTTTGCATTCGCTGGCTAGAAGTGCTGATGATCGTTATGGACGCCCGGTGACTGCCGATTCGAGATGTAGCCCGAGCTCTCCCCTCGCGCATGGCTCCTCGCCCTGGTCAGATCCAAATTCACGTCATATAAATCATAATAACAAGAGTAACAACAACCGCGATCGCGATTCTTCCCTCTATGCGCCCTCAACCGGACACGATGACAGCCCGGATGGTTCTCAGATGAGCATGACGACCGAATTGCTCAGTGGAGCCCAACGAATGCCCACCTCGACCCCACCAAGATCTGCTTCTCTTCCAAAGAACCCCTCATCACGTGTCCCCGTTATCAGTGTTCCGACTCCAGCTGTCATTAGGTCGCCTCCCCACGGTTCTTCAGTCAACAGTTCCCGTGATGAACGAGATTCCTACATGAGCGATGATGACCTCCGTCGTAGCCACATGCACCTGGCAAAGCAAATTGATAATGTTCAGCAACCCGCAGCTGTTAAGGCTCCTAGTGGACACCCACCAGCTCTTCAGGTTAGACAGGCGTCTTCCGATCCCTCAGCGCTTCCACAATTTGATATCACTTTGAGTCCATCGCCTGATCTGGGAGAACCTGTTGGAGTAGCTTCAGATTGGCAGACTGAACAAAGGCCCCGACCTGTTTCTGATGATCAAAGCGATTATGGGGATGGTATCCAATTTAGGCTCTCCACTGCCTCGGCTGGTAGTGACCACGCCCCAGCCGCTGCTACTCCCGCCTCCGGACCTGAACCTCGCAAGAGTTTAGCCCCTGGTGCCTTTGACAACAGGAGACTTTCCATGGGATTTCGTCCTCTTCCTCCAGATGGCAACCCAGATGATACTGCCGAAGAGAGAGCCATGAGAATCAGATCCTTCTACAAGGAATACTTTGAAGAATCTGCTCCTGCGCCACCAATGCCCAATTTTCCCGCGCCCGAAGATTACCAAGGCTATGGGCAAGACTACTATGACGATTCAGCTCCGGTTTATGACCATGATACCGGCCGCTACCAGATTCCCGGCGCCAAACCTTTCGCTGAACTACCCACTCGCCGTGCTATGACTCCTCCTCCTCGTATGCCTCCTCGTTTTAACCCCGGTCCTCAGTCAAGAGCTGGATCGGCTGCAGGTGGACGTTTTATGCCCCCTGGTCCGCGATCTTTCTCTTCGGCCAGTGGTTTTATTCCCGGTGGACGCCCGCCACCGCAGAGAAGGCCAATGGTCCCACCCCAACCATTGAACATTCTCCCAACGCCTCATTTACTGAAAGAGGATGCCTTTGCTTCACCAATCATGTTTGCACCTCCATCTAGAGTTCCCGGGTCTGACAGCGGAGGTATGCGTGGCGGTCAGCGTCCATATTCTCCCTCAGTTTCTCCCCACGTGCCCCTTGCGTCCGCCTTTGACGAACTCGCGGTACTCCCAACACCTCATATGTTGAGAAACTCTTCAACCTTCACAGCGCTCGACTTTGCTCCGCCGAGAAAGTTCAGGGAGGACGGTAGCATGGGTAGTGATTCTGGTAGCATCAGAAGCAATAGGAGTGGCGTTTCGGCTCTGCAAGTACAGAATATCAGGAACGGAGCCTACCGTGTATCACGCCTTCCCCAGGATGTAGTGCCTGTGAAAGATGATATGACATCGAATCTCAAGCCAACATGGGTTATGCGACCCTAGCCGTCTTCTCTTTAATATTTCATCCAACAATTCTCTCTTGTTCTGGTGTAAGGTACGGTTTCTTTTCTGCAGCGTTTTCGGCGATGACGACTTCCAAAACCGAAGGAACGCAGGACGACCGACGGAAATATCTCCTTGGTTCCTATTTCTCTTACGACGTTTGGGGTTTTTTGGCGGATCGAGCACAAAGTCCGATATAAGTTTCAAGTGCAACAAATTCAGCAAGTTACGATGGGTGTCATGAAGGCAGAGTCTTTCTATGACTTGTATAGATCTGAAAGCTTGTTTTTTTTCTTTCTTAGGAGGGTTGATTCCGATTGCCGGGCATGCTAGCTCAAGAAGGTTTGGGACAATCGGTATTTCAGGTACCGATTTTGAGAGCACTCATTTGCTCATTGCTTTGGCAACTACTTGTAATACTTGAATGTTGTGTCTGGGACGGAGCCCTCAGATATTTCTTTTCTTTTCTCCATAACAAGGATTCTCTGGGACCGCTTCGTTAGTGTGGTTTAGCGAGGGTGGATGGATTAATTGGTCCGGCTAATGTGAACAAATTCCTTTCTCACCACCACCATCACCCTCATATCCTGGAGGTCACTGTTGTGTATTATTGGGGATATATAATTCCTTCTTTACGGAACCGGGCTGTCAACATTGGCTTTAGTAATCGATATCCTCTTTTCTTCATCTCCTATTTTTTGTTTTTTTTACCTTGCTAAAATACATTGTATTCCCCTCTCTCACCTTCACCTATCTCCCTTTCTATATAATGCCCCGTACTAATGAATTCCCTAGCGTTCTTACAATATATCCCTCCCTCGACCTGCACTTCCCTTCCCCTCTTTAGGTGTAACGTACTTGTAACTAGGTAGTCGTAGTTGTATTTTTATTATTTTTATTTTATATCATACTTCTTCATTTTTCTCTGCTCGGGTGTCTCTCTTTTGCCTGTCTCCCTCTCTGTGTTGTAAACTTATTTATGTTTTTCCTTCTCAGGTGGGCTGGTAGACGTGAATAGATTTGGCTGTTGTCACATTGTTCTTGCGTGCTGTTAGGACAGTGGTGGTGGTGGTGGTGCTTGACCTGGATGGAACGGGGTAGGTGGTTTGCGTAGTCTAACCTAGCGGTGCTCCCCCCCTTTTTAGGGCTTGTTTTGGTTTAATAGCACGTATGGTAGTGTGATACAATAGCACTGCATACCGTTGTAGAGTGAATTGCGGCGTGCTGTGCGACGCTGGATATGGTGCGTTGATTGATGGTGGGGATGTGAGCAGCGCGGGTAAGTTAACTAAAGTTGAATAGGCAGTGCGATACCTCCTACTGGCACTATGCCGTTCCGCTATGCCGTTCCGTGTTGTGTGTGGGGTTCACGTAATACCGGTAACCATCCCATCACTCTCACACGCTACCACGCCATAGGGATAGACAAGGCAAGTCTAACGTAGATGTAGATCGTGAGAATCGCAGTCACAGCGTATGCCGCGAACTTGCCGAAGCATCGCTGTATTGTACTATACCGTACCGCACCGGGCTGGTAAGGCTTTCACTCTTCCGCAGCACGTGGTGGTAACCAGTAAATACCCTCCTCCGCATGTGAATTGTGCATGCAGATGGGGGAGCACTATAGGCTATGGTACGGCATGATCAACGCCCACCGTGCCCAGGATGAGGTAGGAGCTTGAGCAGTTTTTGAGGGAGCCCGGTTTGATGAGGCGTGTTGTGGAAGGTGGGTGGAAAAGTTTTTCTTTCTTTTTTGACCTAGGCGGGCGGCTGGTCGAGTGAGGGTGGGTGACTGGGGAGTGTAAACTGGTAGCTTGTGGGTAAGTACTGCTACCGCCTTATAAGGGGGAGAGAGAGAGATGTTAACCGTAGGGGCATGGGAGCGAGGTGGGAGGGGGCACGCTATCGTAGTGGATATGGGGTGGAGGTGATATTTGACCCGGTTTCGTAAGGGATGGTATTGGTTGAGCGGGTGGAGGTGATGAAATAGCATGAGTTCGCAAAGCCTTGTTTCTGTCCGATTTTGGTGGTGTTTACGGTTTAAGGTTATGGCTGTTTATTGACTCGTTCTGGCTATGGCGTTTGAGTAGGATTCGGGGGGAGGGGGATGAGTGACGGCGGTGGTAAAGATGATCGATGATGCGGTCATTGTGATACTTCTTGAATTGTAGTTTTCTAGCACCCCGTCGTGGGCTCTGGTGCTGCTCTTCTTTGCCAAGGACAGGCGAGGGTCGCGAGATTCTCGAGTTGCGAGAGTGGCGGCGCTCTTGGCCACACGGCATGAATTTTCCCATGGTCAACCTCGCTTTTAAATTTTCTTTGATACTTTTCTTGTTTACTCTTAGTATTGAAGTTTCTCTTTTGGGCCAAGCCTTGACTTAAGTGCAAGCATGTACTGTACCCGCTCCCACGCTACGACTCTCGCAACTCGAGAATCTCGCGACTCTTTGGGAGACTGTGCTAAGGCTTCATACTGCACACATCGGCCACTTACAGAGGTGCCCCTATGCATGACCTTACACATGCCCCGAATGCCTCGACGGATCCCCACTCATCACATCCACACAACTCATAAAGAAGATACGTCCGCGCCCCCATTCCAAAATTCCCCACATACATGATATCTCATACGACATAATCTACTATGTTGGCGTAGTCGACCTCGAGTGCTTTGTACCCCGGACCGATTAAACCCTAGACACAAGCTTCACCCGCGACTCTGCTCCTAACGAACTAAACTAACAATCGAGACATTTACGGGTGGTGCTCATGCTAAATCCATACACACACCATCCTATCCGAATACAGGGTCCAGAACAAACGCTTTGTGGTTTCGGGGTCCTGGTGAGGCCAGGTGCTGGGGTGGTATCGGTTGGCTTTGGTTTGTTTGGTCTATAGCTGGGGGGGAGATTCGCTCAGTTTGATTCAGCTATTCCGCCGGTGATAAGGGAGGCTGTGCTGGAAGGTACAAGTATCACTTGTGGCGCCCAGTGTTGTATGTCTTGTTCGAAGAGTGTTTGAAGTTTGAAGGTTTCTTTGAGGTTTCGGAATGGTTGCGGTTGTGCGACTTTGGCGCTCTGCCTATACTCGAGTACTGCACTTGGACCCTGGTGATTGAATTCCTTGGTAGGGATTGTATCGGGCACCTACCGCATTGAATCCCCGACTGCGAGAGCACACGCAGGGAGGGAGGGAGGGAGGGAGGGAAGAGAGTACGGGAACATCACAGGTGATGGTTTAAATACTGTGCTACAAAGATCTTTCCATTCGTCCCATAACTCTGGAGTTAAGTTATTGGAGTGAGACAATTTACTCGTAGTTCACCCAGCCAATCCTCGCCGGCTCGCGATCCTGCGCCGAGCCGTTAAACTCTTTCCAGAAAGAGAGCAGCAGTGGGTGGAAGCACACCCCTTGGTGGAGATCTACAACCGTTACCCGGGCGGCTGCTCGGTAATAAGCATGCGGCAATGAGCTAAAAGTTGACAAACCGACCAACTAACCAGGGCTTAAATTTACAAGCTGAACAAATTTCCCTTCGCTGCTCCATATACTGGCACTTGGACGCGCGCTCAGGTAAATTTATGATAGGAGTTGCGGATGAGGTAACTTGTTTGACAGAGTAATCTACGACATCATTACTCCTGCCCAATGCTCTGCCTCGGGTGGGGAAAACAAAGTACTGCTGTGATAGGGCGCCGATTCTGGAATTTCGCTCGGATGTAAGTGTTTCCTACGGGAAGTCACCGGCACAGGTGAAAGAATACCAAGTGATTTCGGGTGGATATCTGTGGCGATGAGAAATTGATGGGGGGGGGGGTTTTTTTTTGGCAGTCTGCTCCTTTTGAATGTGATGGGTTGTGGTGGCCATGATGGATTGTAAAATGGGATCTCGTAGGCGGTTTAGCTCAAAGGCTATTTTAAACTTTGGCCGATCCCATTCGGAGGATCAATTGATATCGCTAGGGGATCTCAGGCACAATTGCGAAAGGTGATCACCGGAAGGTCATCGAATGCTGTGGTGGAACGTAATTGGGGGACTTGGCGATAGCTCTGCAGAACGGATGGGCCATTCGACGCAACCACGGAAAGGAGATATTCTACCGGTATGAGATGGAGATGTCGTGCCGTACCATTCTACTAGTAATGAGTGGTGAGGGTAATGTTCTCATGGCATTCAAGCATTTTTGGCGTGACACATAATACTGTATGATGCCAGCAGCGTGCGGGTGCTGGTGTAGAAAAGCCTCTTCCCACCGGAGCACTGATTCTGGATACAGGCAAAAGAGAGGGACACCCAGCCGCAGTGCCGGTTGTTTATCCTGTGTTAGACGTGGACTGTGTCACCTCAGCACTGGAATTGGACGTTAGCTGTCAATTCCCTCCCGGACGTGACGGGTGTGGTTTTCATGGTCCTTTTGGCTGTAAAATGGGTGTGAATTTGTGGTAAAATTACTGGCCTGGAAAGTGAACAGGGAGGCAATTTGTTATGGGGAATCCTCGTATTGTAGCTTATGGGAGGGTCTAGGTGACAAACCATTGCGCTGCTCTTCCTTCTCCTCCCTCCTCCTCCTCCTCCTCCTGCTTCGGATCACACAAATCTTGTTTTCTATCATACTCGTATAGGGAGGTCCTGAAGCACACTAGGTGCTCCCCCCCCTTTGCACTGGTCTTCCCTTCATCCCCTTGCTCGTTTTCTCCTTCCCCGCCAACTCGCTTGCTCTCGCCACTTTCTCCTCAGCTCCTCAGCTCCTCCTATTTCCCTGCCCTTCTTGAGTGACGAGGAGAAGAGGGCAAGCGAGCGAGAAAAGGAGAGAGAGAGGGAGAGGGTAAGGGAAATAGTTGCTAAGCAAGTTACGGTGGGAGAGCGGGGGCTGAGGAACTTCGCTCCCGGCTTGTATGCGTGAGAGTGAGAAGGATTGCAACCTCCTCATTCCACGCGACCCCAAATACCGGTACCCCCCTACTGCCCCCTTTCTGTTCGTGCTATATACAAGGTTTGTTGTTTTCTCGCTTCTCTCAGCACCCCTCCCTCCCCCTTCACCCTTATTCTCATCATAGAGTTTGGATCCTCACGGAATCCTCACCTCTCTCATTGTCGTTTTCTGGGTAATTTCAGCCCTATCCATTCTTTTATTTTTCCCCACCGGACGCATTTGATTGTCGTCCCCATAGCAACAACGAGCCTTGGGCAGCCTTTGCTCACTTACTCCCGTTCTCCTCTTGTTCGACTTTCCAATCATCACGGGATTATTCGTCTTGAATGAGCCTGTAATTCCCTCCCTTTCACCCCCACCCCCGGTTGTCTACCTCTTCTGCAGCTTTGACGGCGCCTCATACCCCCAATCATGAGCAACGCAACAGGTATGTTTGTCTGTCTCGAACTTTATACTCTGACGTTGGATTGTTGATGATCGGCTGGTTTTTGCAGTTACCACTCCTCCTCCTAATGCACCTCAGGCACCCACCACTGCGCCTGCTCCTCTCCCTCCAAATACGCAGGTGGAGACGGTTATCACTACAACCTCTACCTCCTCACGGAGCGTCACGACTACGGTTATAACTTCTACCTCGGTTCGGTCGACATCAACGTCACCTTCAAGGACCTCAACAGTGTCGTCTTCAAGCTCGTCCGCATCTAGTTCGAGTTCTACTTCCAATGCACCTTCATCAACTGCAGTCCCGGACGATGGTGGAGGTGGACTGAATGGAACCACAAGGGTTGTCGTTGCGGTTGTTGTTCCGATAATTGGTGTCGCGTTAATTGCGATTGCATTGTTGTTTCTTTGGAAGCGGCGACAAAAGAGCAAGGCCGATGAGGAAGCACGGAGGAAGGAAGTAGAGGAATATGGCTACAATCCGAACCAGAGCCCCCACGGAGGTGCTGCTGGAGGAGCTGCTGCGGCCCGGGGCATTGATGGTGAAGAGGGACAGTATGAGATGGCAGATAATGAAGCAAGCGGTTACAGGGGATGGGGATCGACGAACGGCGGCAGAAAGGTATCGGGAATGGGCTCTAGCGTTGCAACCAGTCAGCAACCGCTGTCGCCAGTTGGAATGAGCTTTTCTGAGGGAGGATATAATAGACCATTAGAAGGTCCTGATGGGTATGCTGGAGTAGCTACGTCTCCGAGCGCATCATCGTTTCCTGCAGGCAATACACCCTCCACCGATGGACACTCCAATGCTCCTTTAATTAACGATCGTGGCAATCCTCCTAGTACTGCAGATTCTAGTGTTCTTGGCGCCATGAACGGGCCACAGACAGCGGATAATACAGAGGGAATCCATCGAGGGATATCCAACGCATCGTCCAACTATTCCGCCGTTACGCACTCGACACAGTCCGATACAGGCCAACCCCTCTCACACCACGATGCGCAATACTACGGTGCGGACGCCGCATATGAAGACGGATACTACTACTCTGGTAACCCACCACACCAATACCCCGACGATGCGGGGTATTCACAAGCACCAGTGATCAGGGATGTCCAAGCAAGAAGGAACACACGCATCGAAACTCCGACAAACACACACTTCCCCCAGCAAGGAAATACCGGTAGTGGAATCGCACAGAACTTTTAAAGATCGGCAGGGGCAGGGGCGGTCTGCATGACGCAAGCTCTTGCCTGGGTAGTTCCGTCTCTAAGTGTTTTAGAAGGTCGAAATGGTTTCGTGCTTTCGACCCCACTTATCGAGGAGGATCCTGTCTCTGTGGTTCCTCCTCCAGTGCCGTGCCCACTTAATTTTTCATCTTTCGCTTGGATGCCGCATCTTGACATCGATTTTCGGGGTAGTTCTCTAACATTTTCTTACAACATTTCGTTTTTTCGCTGGCGGTGCAAAAGTTTCCACTTTACCACTATCCTCGTTGGCTGTTCTTCCGGGCCTTTTTTCTTCTGTTCAGGCGGGTTATCGCTCTGCTTAAGTTGCTTAGCAATGGTTCAACTTTTTCTTACGTGTTTTTCGGTTGATTCCTTCTCTTCCGAAGTTTTGGTGGGAGGGGGTGTATAGTCTAATGTTGGGGCTACTCTATTTTCTCGCTTCTATTCACTACCTCGGTTCTGAGCGCTGTGATTGGGTTGGGTAGGGGCACAATGGTAATATAGGAAGGGATTAGGTGGGTGGATTAGTGGATGGTGTAGGCCGCGGTTGGAGGGAGGTATTGGAAAAAAGTGAATCTCTTTCTTCCCTTGATAGTGAGGGGATGTTTACGTTTGAGATGGATGTTCTTCGATGTATTTTTTTTCATTTCATTTTTTCATTTCATTTTTCCTCAACTACTTCTACCTTTACTTGTCGGTCGCGGCATGTATGTTTTACCGGCATTTTACCATTACATCCTCTCCTCGCAGTGCTCGTTGTGGGTTACTCGTGCTTTCGTCCGCCGAGATACCGTTCTTATGCTTTCTTTTTCAATCATACTATAATATCGCAACTCGTGCGGTTGGTGACAGGTTGAGCACAGTATTTATTTATATTTGATGCTTACTATAGAGAGGGGTTGAATTGTGTGGAGCGGACATGTGGTATTGTTGGCGTATTTTTTATTTTTTATTGCGAATTACGAGTTGCATGTTTGATCGTGCTTCTCTTTGCCAGTTTATTTGTGGTGGCTTGTGGGATTCGGCGACTGGGGGAGTTAATATCATATATTTATCCTAGATGCACCTAACCGGTATATAACTGGGGGAGGGGTGGTGGTGTTTGTGGTCGATTGGGTTGATTTTGAATTTGTGTGATCGTGGGGTTTGAAGAAAAATTGGGTGGTGGGATTCTGGGATGCCGCAAGTTTGTTGGTTGGATGTACTAGTACGGGTATGATACAGTAATTTTATGATTGCTTGAGTAGCATGGTTCTGCTCCTTGCGAGCAGATTAAGTTATGGCGCCGATCAACGAAGAAAACATCATGATCCTCGGCCCATCGCACTATGGCCTAATACTAGTATTTTGCACGCAAGTACTGTAGTAGGTGGTGAATTAAAGTAGAGTGCCGGTACAGTACGGTAACGGCAGAAACGGCTGACGGTAATAATTATCCCTTCGTTCGTTTCCGGGTTTTCACGGCCTTCTCAGTGCGTATTTTTGTCCACCTATTTTCAAATATTGAGCCCATAAAGGTATGACCTGGCCAATGGAATTTATAACCCTGGGAAGCTAACCGATTTCCCCCTTGGGGGGCGACACTATCGCTCTGCCGGTATTAAGCTTGGGCGCGAGGCCCTGAATACGGACGAAGGGATACAGCAATTGGGCCTCACACCAAGATGTCCAGAATTCCCCTCTTTGGATTAACTAAGTGGGCAATTAGAGGAGGGGAGGGAGAAACTGGGGTTCAGCCTACTGCTGAAACAATGGGAGAGAAACACAACGACCTTACTAGGAAAGGCAACTCCAACGTCCTAGCCCGAGCTCCAATTATCTTAGCTTCCACTGTACCGCGGTTGTTTGGCACGAGGGGCTAAGTGAGAGAGGTGGTGGTGGTGCTGTGGAGGAAAGACTGCGAATAGCAGATGTTGGGGCGGGGCCATCATATAAGAAAGAGGCTTTTATCGTCGTGTCCACTCTCTTGCTTGTACTGGTACGAGATATGGTCTGTAGGGCATTATAATTCTTTCTATTTCGGTGTGTGGAAGGTTGTAACTGTACCGACACCAGTCAAAGACAATTGGAGCCTGTGGTGTGATAGGTTGCCAGATTACTCAAGTACAGTACGGTACCGGTATTTGAAAGATGGCTGAATCGGTTCAAACTCCGCATAGACCTCATTGGGTAGGTTTTATCGGTCATGTCCATTGCTGGTGATGCCACGCGTGAGGCTCTGTGACCTGATAGTTTATTTTGGTTGGAATAACTGGACGAGCCGGTTTTGAGGCTCAAAATTAAAAGAGTATGTGGACTCAATCATGGAGAAGGCAAACCTCGGAGATCACTCTCCGAAGCCCACCCCATCCTTATGCCAACAATTATTTGTTCAATTACTGCTGTACGGTGTGAGTATCGCAGTTGCGGTGTGAAGCTCTCCCATGCACCGGAACAAACGATCCTTCCCGCCCTTGGTCGTCATACTATGTCTTGGAGGAATGTAAAAAGGGCTCTTCAGCCCGGGTATAGCCAACCAACTTTCTTGCCTGGATCCGTATGCCTGGATAAGGCCCTGGATTGACTGAACTGACTGATTGAGTGAGGTTGATGGGCAGCATCTCATAACCGTACATTGGTTTTCCCACAACCCACGTTCCTCCCTAGCAACCGTTCATTGGCTTGCCGTCCGGTACACGATATAGTTGACTCGCATTTCCTTGCCCCGCGTCTCCCGACAACAAACAAGATATCCCGTGGGTAGAGAGGGGCGGGGGAGGGGAGCGAGCGAGGGGGATTTCCAAAATACGGTTACTCTGCTGGCAAAATCACTGCTAAAATTTTGGTGAAATAGTGAGATTGAGAAAGGGAGATATCTCAAGCAGATACCCCCCCGCCCCGAGAGAGAAAACCCTTTTTCTTGGACAACCTTCCTCTATTTTCCCTTCTAATTCTTTAAACACTTTTTTCCCCTCCTATTGTTTCCCTATTCGTTTTGTTACGCTGCCTGATGTTAGTGATCTGCTGCCCCCTTCCAAAATCTTGTCTCTCAGGGGATAAAATTAATTCGAGGAACCAGAAGAGGATAGACTGACTTTCGACCCATTCACGTGACTGTGGCATCTCATAAGTTGTCCCACCATCTCCAGAGCCTCATCGTCTGCAACGGTGGAATAGCAGCATGTATGAGAAACTCCTTTCTTTTCCCTTATTATCGTTTGTGAGAGGGGAAGGAGGGAGGAGTGGGGGGGGGTGTACGTGCAGGTCCGGCTGACAAACTACTCCCTCGGCCCTTTTCACAGGAAGTTCGGAAAGACTTTGGCCAAGCGGCAATTGGACATACCCGAATATGCTGCTAGCTTTGTCAACTACAAAGCTCTCAAGAAGGTATGGTCGAGTCGATAAATGCTCCTTTTTTTTGGTTGCTCCTCGTCTTTTTCGCTCTCAAACGGTTTCCTGGATTATCATTACCCCCCTTGGCTGTTGTGGTCGTGGCCGTCGTTGTATCTTTCGTGGTAGTACAAAGCTTGGTACTGATTGGGGGTATATATAGCTTATCAAGCATCTGGGGATCGGGGTGAGGCCTTCTGCACCTCCAGTGCCCTTCCAGAGTCCTGGAGGCCGGTCCTTCAATGATCCACAGGCCACACTTCAGGCGAACAGAGCCACTTTCTTCTTTAGACTTGTTAGTTTGCCCAATCCTCGGTGGATCGCCGGGAAAAAGCTAATAGGTATAGGAGCGAGAGCTGGAGAAGGTCAATACGTTTTACTTGCAGAAGGAGGAAGAGGTTTGACCTCTAGAACCCATAGTTTCAATTCTGCAGCAGGAAGCTTATTTTTGATGGTGGCGGCGGTGGCGGTGGTATTGGCGGGGATATAGCTGAAATTACGACTCAAGACCCTGACGGATAAGAAGAAAATCATGCAATCGAGGAGTCAGACTACTTCGAAGATTTCTGCAACTTATGTAACCTTGCAGGAGGGGTTCCAGCAGTTTGAGAACGACCTGAATAAGCTGCAGCAGTTTGTCGAGGTCAATGCTACCGCATTTTCAAAGATTTTGAAGAAGGTTTGGCGACCTCCGTCATGTGTTATGGTTCGTTTTGTGCTAATGGGGTTTGTAGTGGGATAAATCGTCAAAGGTATAGTAGCCTCGGTGGTGGGGGCTGAGTGGCATTTTAGGCACAACGCTTATTTTGGTTGCGCTCTAGTCACGGACGAAGGAGTTATATCTCTCCAGAGCTGTCGAGGTCCAACCTTGTTTCAACAGGGATGTTATTACCGAGCTTTCTGACCAGGCGACCACGAGTTTATTGGAGTTGGAGGCATGGGCGGAGGGAGAGAATATTACTTTCGATAGTAAAGATAGTGAGAAATCGACAGATGGCCGACTCCTAGGTTCTGGTGAAGGGGATGAAGGTGCAGAGCTTTTGAAGGCGGTGTTTTCGGAAAATACAACCGCTTTGAAGGAATGGATCAACAGGTTAAAATCATCAGAGAACCCACAACAAGCTGTAACAAGAACCTTTCTTGCTGCAATAGCGGAAGGATCAGAGGAGTCTCTGGGGGTGCTAATGGATTCGGGGATGGTGGATTTCCATTATGAGGACGAGATAAACGAGAGGAATTGCTTACATGAAGCGGCAAACTCGAAGAGGGTATCGGTGCTCAGCGAGTTGTTAAAACATGGTGTTGACGTTAGTCGGGCCGATGTCTACGGTCGGATTCCTCTGCATTATGCAGCAATGCATGGCCATGTTGAGATGGTTCAGCTGCTGGTTAATGTCAAACCTTCGACGATTGATGCTATGGATCATGACAACTTTACACCTCTGATACACGCCATAACACATAACCAACGGGAGGTGGTTCGCAAATTGATCGACTGCGATGCTAGGGTGGACCCCCGGAATGAGAAGGACTATATTCCGCTGAATCTGGCATGTCAGCATGGGAATTGTGAGATTTCGGAGGTCTTGTTACAACACAAGGCTCGAATCCTACCTGATGCGGAAGGACTCTATCCACAGCACCTAGTTGCACGGTCCGGCAGGTCAGTACGGCTTCTCATGACGCTGAAGCAATATGGGGCAAACTTGAATGAATTGGATAAGCTGTTCCAGTGGACTGCTGTATTCCACGCTGCGAGCGAGGGACATGTTGAGTGCCTGAAAGCTTTGTTGGAGAGTGGAGCTCGAGGGGATATACTTGACGAGAAGGGATTATCAGCAATGTATTATGCAGCCTGGGAAGGTCATCTAGAGTGCATGCAGCTTCTTTCTGCTGCTGGAGGGGCACTCGGAGTTCTGGGAACTGCTCCAATGAGGCCGTCACCGGCGTCTATTGCTTCGACGGTATCGGGAACGCAGATGACTATCGATTCTGATGGAATTCCGGACCTTTCCCTTCCTCCTCCCATACTCCCTCTCCGAAGATATGGGCACAACTTCCTGGAGAATAAGACATTTGTTCAGCTCACGTTCGACGAAACGGATGGCAAGCCAATCGCGTTCTATCACGAGGGCAAATACCCTGCTGCAAGGCTGACGATATCGTCGAAATCATCCGACCTGATTCCTCGAAATATACTTCTTCCTCTCAATGAGGATGCGAAGATTGTGTCTTTCCAGATTGATACCCTGGATATGTTTACCATTGACTTTGATATTTACCCGACATTTGGATCCAAGGTCATCGCGCGCACGGTGGCTCTGCCTAATACATTTAGCTCCCAGAGCTCTGGGCATTGCGTGCTGCCGCTCTTTGATTCAAGACTTAGAGCTATCGGACAGATTTCGTTTGACTTCCAGATTATCAATCCGTTTCAGGGTGTCCCTCTGGAGATTACCCACTTTGCGACGTACTGGAAGGCAACAAATCAGTTTGATTCGCATCCGAACGCGCTTATCACCGGGTCGTCTTTAGCTGGGGAATATGTCCGACTCTGCATCCAGCTCACCAGCGACGGGGTGCCGGTTATATACCCTTCATGGAGTATTCCGTTCAGTGGGCTTGAGGTCCCCGTGTGCAGTGTCACTCATGTCCAATTCCAGAAGATTGGTGCTCAAGCAGGGAGTGAGGGAGCCCGGCAGCGATTACCCAATATCCAAACCTTGGCGGAATTACATTTCCTTTTGGCATACTCATTCTTAACCCTCCAGGAGGTATTATCGCTATTACCAGTTGACGTACATCTTGATCTCGACGTTATATACCCGACGTGTACAGAGAAACGGCATCATGGGCTTGGTGGAACCATGAATGCCAATTCCTTTGTTGACGCGGTGTTGACCGTGGTCTTCGATCATGCCAGGACGCTGAAGCAGGCATCACCGGATCTCACCCGTTCGATTGTCTTTTCGTCGTTTAATTCAAATGTGTGCACGGCACTGAATTGGAAGCAGCCGAACTGTATGGTGCTCGCCACATCAATATTGCTTTTTCTGACTAGTGTGTAGACCCGGTGTTTTACTGCAATGATCTTGGAAAGGAGCCGAATGACGACCTTCAGGGGACAGCATCCAGCACTAGAAGTCGAACTTCATTGAAGGAAGCTGTCAGGTTTGCGTCTAGCAATAACCTGATGGGTATAATATGTTCATCCAGGCTTATGGTAGGTGGTCTTGCTTTTGTAGACACGGATTATCACTCATGAATATAGGAAATGGTACCTGCCCTTACGCGGAGCGTCAAGGTTGCTGGCTTAGTACTGGTAGCGCACACAGCAAGTGATCCCTCCCCATCAATCATATCGTGCGTCGATGGCGTTCTGAGTAAGGAGGGGGTGTTAAAGTTTGAGGCGACGATAGACATGTAAAACTGGAATGTGCTTTATTTTTTTCCTTCCCTTGTTGAGGGTGTCGATGTGTCGCATTATTTTCCCTTCGTCGTTTGTGTTCCTAAAATAGATTGAAAGTGCATTTACAGTTTTCTTCGTTTCTTATTACTCCTTGCCCACTCTTTCGTCCATAGAGAGCCACTTTTTTGTATTGTATTCTGCCATGTTCCGCATGCTTAATTTTCATATGTACATAGGCCTCGAGTTGTAGAGCGTGACCCCTCTCCATCAATGCATGCATGACCCATCCAGATATTGTACCCATCACTCAGGCGGCGGTGGCAGCGGCCTGCGGGTACGGGTCCGCCGCAGAATTATCCAGCAAGACAACTTCGTGCCCATCCTTCATTAGCAAACTCCAATCCAGCGTCTCAAACTGGGGCCCCGCACCAGTTAGCCCTCCATCCACTCACTCGACTCCGCCACTGCCACCACCGAAGCCTCGCCAGAGCAAATGGGACATGGAAGTTGGGGAAAAAAAACTCACGAGCCCCATCCTCTCCCTCCTCACGCTGCGGAAGTGCATGACCCCCTCCCCCTTCGTCCCCTTAACCCCATACGTGATGTCAATATCCCCACGCAACTGATTCATCGTGCCCTGGATCCATGGCATCCTACTCTTGAACGAGATGTCCTCGCCCAACAATTCGCGTGCGACGGGGTGCACGCGCAGCGCATAAAGAGTCGACGAGACCACGCTCGAGGAGGACTTTTGGTAGTTGAAGATGCCGACAGCTGCCAGTAGGAGTATGCTTGCGAAGAGTGGGATTGTGAGGAGGGTTTTGGAGGGGGTTTTTTTTGGGTCTATGGGTGGGTGTTAGTGGGGTTGTTGGTGGGGGAGAAGAAGGGAAGAGGAACCGGGGAGTGGGCGGTCAGGACGACGTTCGGTGAATGTGCCTATTGGCCGGGCGGCTGTGGTTAGTGTGCGGGGGAGGGGGCGAGGGAATGGTCGGGAGAGGCGGAGGAGGGAGGAGGAGGAGGGAGGGGAGAAGGTAAGGCGGGTTCTTGTTAGGGATTTGAACATTGTGCTTTGTGCGGTGAGAATATTGAGGTGAGGTGAGGTGAGGGTGAAGTTGGATGAGGCAGGGCGAGGCGAGCCTTGCACAAGTTAACGTGCATCAGGTGACATCGTGCTGGTCGTGGGGGATTATGTAACTATAGCGGGGCAGTGGAGATTGCGGGAGGGCTAGGGGTACGATTGGTGAATTGGGAGAATTACGAAGGTTGATGGTTAGATTACTGCCATTGCGATATCAGTTAGGTATACATGGCACAGTAAAAAGGCTTTTATAATTCGGAATCTTTTGTGCTAGAATTCCGGATCGCCCTCTGAGGCATGGGATATCACCCAATCATCAGGCCGGGGTACCAAGCCGCCATTAATCCCCCCCAATAGAGGAATACTCCTTAAACAACAGTCTCATTTCCTTCAGAAAGCATGTCAAATCCCTCGTCTCGTTCAAACGATCCACTCGTTTCCCCACCGAGGCAGGATCTAGCTTCGGCCGGCATTGTATGACTACCCCACATTAGCTGCATTTCACAACTCTCTCTCTAGACTAGGCGGATGAATATACCTTCATAATCCCTCGTAACCATATTGATGATAAAGGAAAACTCCTTTGACCAATCTGAATCTACGATATGCGTGTACACAATCTTGAGATGGTCTGTTACACCAGCACCCTCAATGCGCATTCCTAGATGGTCCTCCCAGAAGGCGAGCTCTGGGGCGTTGCGCGAGGATTGGAAGGATAGTGCTTTGCGCTCCTCCGCTCGTACTGTCATACGTTAATGTCTTGCCTCAAATGGGAAGGGGGGGGAATCACTTTCTCGCTTTTTTCGGATGGCTTCTTGCGTAGCTTCAATCTGCGCGAGTAACTGAGCCTTGTGCTCCATCTTGGACTGCTTCTTACGGTCCATTTCGGCAATTGCGTGCTCAGCTTCGGCGGCTTCTTGCTGCTCTTTCACCACGGCTGAATTTTTTTTTTAGCGCGGTATATCGAACGGCACTGATGACTGTTGAAACTTACTCTCTGCAACATCTTTTTCCTTCTGCCTGTAATGCTCAATCTCCTTCTTCAGCATTCGTTGAGTATCTACTCTTCTGTTAGAACCGCATCCAAATACTGGTTTATTGCCAGAATCACCTTTATCCTCAACAATAGTCTTTGCAAATTGATTCCTCTCCTCAAGAATCCTCCTGCGGCCCTTCTCGACAAAGTCGTCGAATCGCACGGTGAACCTTACCATCCGATTCTTGAGCTCTTCGAAGCCAAAATTTATTTGTGGGAGCGTTGCAGCCATACTGTTAGTATTATTTGCCTGTGAGGAGGGCAATGCGAGTGTTTGGGAGGAGGAAGAGGCCGATGAGGGTGGGAGATCGAAAGACATAATTAGGGTGGTAGAAGGGTAGGGAATAAAATAAGCAGGATGTAGGTTTTCTTGTCAATAAAGATAGATGAGGGTTTCGTAAAGATTTACTGCGGATGTGTGCGTGCGTGTGCGTGCGTGGTTGTCAACAGAGAGAGTTAGGGGGGTATGGCAGGTGTAAGGATAAGGAGGGCTGAATGAATGAGCGCATGAGTGAGAGGGAGTGATTGTTTGTAGAGAAGGAGAGAGGGAGAGAGAGAGAGTGTGTGTAAGTTTATCGGGACAAGCAGGGGCTGCTAGTGGTAGTGGGGGTTAGACAGGGGTGGCGTCGTCAGGGCAACGGAAAAATGATTTATTCCATTGTATTTTTAGGATGGGGCGAGTTTGATCTGCTGGTGCGCTTTTCTTGTGACGAGACCTCACAAACACCCCTCCCCACCACCGCCCCGCGCCCAACATCCGTTTGTCGAACGAGATATCATCACTGATCTGTACTTACCCATCCGCACATCATGAGCGGGTTCCAAGATGTGCGCGATGTGATGGAGCTGTCCGGACCTACAGATGCCACGGCAAGAATTCCTGCTGCGAAGAAGCAGAAGACGGTAGAACGACGCCCAGGTATGCTTTCGCATGTATTGCATTTCGAACGGTATGGTTAAATACTGATAACAGCACTACATAGATGGGATCACTAGGGAGCTATTCGCACTCCTCGGCGAAAACCCCCCACCAGTCGCGATTGTCGAGAGCAAGTTTAAAGAGAAACCACGCTGGATGGGAAAAGTTAATCCTTGGTATATACATTCTCCCTCTCCTGTTGTCCACTCTTCATCCACCCACCCTACTAAATGGGAGCTAACATATCAGCACTAGGGTGTGGAAATCCTTCGAAAACCCTGCCAGGTCCGATGGCTTGGTCCTCCACCACTGGGAGCGCAAGACCGAACCCCCTCAAGACCTCGAATACCAATTCGCTAAGTTCAACGTCAAGGTCGACGTGCCTGTGTACACAGACGGCGAGTATGAAGTCCTCAAAGACCCGGATTGGACGCGCGAGGAGACGGACTACCTCTTCAGTCTGTGTCAGGAGTACGACCTGCGCTTCATCATTATTTGGGATCGGTACGAATTCACTGGGGGAAAGCCCCGTACTGTGGAGGACATCAAGGCGCGTTATTACTCGGTCAGTCGGAGCCTGATGGAGCTTCGGACACCGCTGAATCAGATGACGCCGGAGGAGACGCAGGTTTTCAATCTGCTGAATTTTGATAAAGAGCGAGAGACGGCAAGGAAGAATATGGCGGGTGTACTGTTCGCGCGAACCCCGGAGCAGGTTAAAGAGGAGGAGATGCTACTCGTCGAGTTGGCAAGGATAACAAAGAACCAAGCGAGGAATCTCGAAGAGCGCAAAGAGCTCTTTAGCAGATTGGAAGTTCCAGCGTCTCAAGGCTCCATCGCAGCGTACACAGGCAGCCAGGGACTCGCCCACCTCCGAGAATTGATGGTAAACGGCAACGACAAGAACAAAAAACGGAAGTCAATAGCCATGGCCGGCAACAGTGCCAACAGCGCTGACGGCCCGCAACAAAGTCCCACCGTAGCAACCTCGGCAGATAGGTTGGGCCTGGGCGGGGGTGGCAGCGGCCCCTCACAAAAAGATACCCCGCAGCCCAAAAAGCAGGTGCGCAAACTCACCGAGGAGGAGGAATTAGAGTTCGGCGTCACATACCACGACAGACTCACATCGGGTGTCAAGTTCCGCTCCGCCATGGCCGCGGTCACAGTCAAGGGTGGCACCGCGCAGAAGGTGCAAGCGGCGCTGGCGCAATTAGAGATTTCACCCAGGTTGGCGATGCCCACGGCTCGCACTGTGCGGAAGTTTGAGCAGTTGCAGGCTAGTGTTGGTGTCTTGCTTGAGGCCCGGAAGGCGAATGATAAGATTGATAATGAGCAGAGGGTTTTGAGGGCGCAGATCGAGGCTGCGAAGGAGGATTCTTAATGCGAGGCTACTCGTAGTTTTTATTATTTATTTTACTTTAAAAATGCATTATAGTAGCACCGCAATAAAGGCTTGGGACTTGGAGATAAATCTTCATCCCTTCTCCCACCCCTCCAGCTGATGCCGTCACCTAGCTACCTACCTACTTTGTATTTTCGGATTACCCTATTGTATGCGCCTAGTTGTGCGCCTGTGCATGACGTATAAATATTAGGAACCGCCCCACCAAATTCCAATCTGCAATTCAATCGCATTGAAATGGAAAGACATCGTATTCATACAAACAGATATGGAATGACAGAAGTAAACAGTGTAATGATATCCCCCATTTTCTCACCCTACTGCTGCCGGTATGGTATCATAGTCTCCCATAATTAGAAAAAGCTAGGGGGGCTGACAAGACTGAGCTTGAAAAGCAATGAGGAGGCTAAGGCTACCTATGGAGCTTGAAGGGAGCGGATATGTTTCAGACGGTTAATGGGAAAAAGAGAGAGGGCAGACAAACTTGGGAGGAAAAGATATCGAAAGAAGGGAGTGAAAATGAGAAGGGAAGCGAAAAGACGAGAAAAAGCGAGAGAAAGTGTTCCATGGTGTAGAGGTGGAAGAAGGAAGGAATGAGGATCTCCCATCTCATATCATCTACTGTATTTTGAGCTTAAGACATCATAAGCGAGAACCTACCCAACCGCTCATCCTCCCCTGCTCCCATAACTTCCCACCCCTCTTTTCTCTTGATTTCCTGTGATCCAAACTTTATTGGTGACCCGAGGATGAATAAATATAAACTAGACTTGTACTCGGGTATGACAGATAGACAAGAGCAAACAAGCAACTCCCAACAATAGCAACCACCCAATCCCGCACAGATGAGGATCGAATATAAATGGATAGGAGGAGGAGCGGGAAGTGGGAAAATAGTTAAGCCACCTCCTCACCCGCGACCCCAGCATCTGGCAACGTAACGTCACCCGCAGCATCCTTTTTCCCACCACCATCCGCCTCCTTCTTCGCACTGTCGAGACCAACAACCTCCTTGGCGACCTGGAGAGACACCTGCGCGGAGGCCTTTGTCTTGCGCAGGATCCTTCCCGGGTGCGTGGCGGCGGCGGCGTCATCCCCGGGAGTCTTCTCAATGATGATGACACTGCGGATGGTGCCCTTGGGCGACTTCTTGATGCCAAGCTTCTCGTGCAGCTCGTAGGCCGGGTCGCAGAGAAGGGTGTATGTCAGGTTCTGCTTGTTACGGAACTTCTCGTTCGCACCGGGTTGGTCGCCCGAGAGGCCGTATACGGAGTAACCGGCATCCGTGAAGGCGGTGTAGTTGTCCCTGAAGAGGCAGGCTTGCGTGGTGCACTCTGGGGTAGATGCTAGGGAGGGAGGGGGAATTGTTAGCCATGGGTTTCTCACCTTATATCACGGGACGGTGGTGATGGGGGGGGGGGGGAGGTGGGGGTATCAGGAACAATATATTCTAGCTCTTTCTTCTTTCTCTCTCTTTTCTTCAGATTTGGGTAGGGGCTAGGAGATGTGTAGGGGTGGGGGCTTGGGCGGGGGGGGGGGGATTTCTTCATGTATATGGATGCATATTATAATAATACCTTTAGGATAAGCAAAGATCACGATCCCCTTGGAAGCTTTCGCGAGAATAGCTGTCAAAGTGGTTTTCCCGCCATCATGGGTCTGGATCTCTGGCAAGGTGTTTGGCAATAAATCGCCGTCCTTGAGCGCGGCCGCCGCTTCCTCAGCTGCATCGGCTTTCTTGGCCTTTGACTTTCCACCTTTCGCCTTAGCAGCGGGTTTGGTGGCGGCCGGAGCAGCAACAACGGTAGAAGTAGTAGTGGAAGCAGCCGCTGCCGCTGCAGCGGAAGAGGAGGACCCAGCCGCCGGGACTGGCGCGGCCTTCTCTTCAGCGGCCGCCGCAGACGTGGATGGTTCCCCTTCTGCTTTTTTCTTGCTGGCGTCCTCCTTTTTGCTGTCCTTATCCTTACTTACAGCATTCTTGACAACGGCGGCAACTTTATCGACGGCCGTTTTTGCCTTTTTCGCGGCGGGCTTCTTGGGCTCCGCGGATGCGCGTTTCTTGGGGGCTGGCGCGGGTGCAGGGGGGGCTGGAGGGGCCGCCTCCTTCTTTGCGATATTCCGTCCGCTTCGGCGTAGAACGGGTTCACTCATTTTTTGGGAGAGGGGAGGGTGGGTAGTTATTTTGGGTTTTTTTTCTGCGTGTTTTTAAAAAGGGGCAGGCTTTTTTCTTATCCGTATTTTTTTAAGGGAGAAAATGTGCGATGCGTGGGTTTTTGGGAACACGCGAAGGCTCTTGGTTTGTTTTGGGGGGTGCTTTTGGGAAGGAATTGGTGGGCTGGGGAGAGCTGTTGTAGTGGTGGTGTTTATCGCAGTGGTGGCTAATTACCACGCGGTGGTTTTGGTGGTTGGTTGTCTTGTGGAGAGGGGAGGAGTCGAATGATAGAAAATTAGGGAGGGAAGGTGGAAGGGAAGAGGGAGAGGGGAAAGCAGTTCAGACAAGAACGGGGCTCAGAGGTATTTATGTCGAGTGGGGAGGGGGTAAGAGTGCGGTGTGGTGGTAGTGGATGAGGCAGTATGTGTTTATGGGAGGTTGAGGTTGGAAGGTAGCGCAGAAGGGGTAAGATACACTTTGCTCTCATTCTGCCTATAAGTCTCTCTCTGTCGCTTTTTTATTTATTTTTACTTTCTTTCTCCTTACTGGCGTTTGCCCAAAGATGAACTAATGGGGGACAAGAGAGAAATGGAGTTTCTCCCTGCTCTGGGAGGGGAAAGGGCTGATAGAGAGGAAGATAGCTGTATGTTTATACTTGGAGCATACAAATGATTCTAGCCTTTGCAGGGAGGGGAAAAAGGAGGGAAATGGTGGGAAAGCATAGAAAAGGGTAAGAAAGGAAAGAAAAACGTGGGGAAAATAATATGAAAATATAAAACTGCAGCTCTCTGACTCTCTAGGATGCAGTGAAGGGGCAATTCAGAATGATCAAGCGGAAAAAGAGCGCAAAGGGCAAGGTCCACCTTTATAAGGTATGATAGACAAGCGGCTGTACAGAAGCGATGAGCAGCAAGAAGGGGATTCAAATAGTGGGTTTGGGGGACTGGATCGGATCACAGGAATGCCAGCAGGGGCGAGGGATATGACTCGAGTTAGGTTGGAAAGAAAAGGGCGTTATGGAGATAGGGCAGGGAAAAACCGAGGGCACGAAGAGAGAAAAAACCGGTAAGGCTTCGGTATTGTTTAAAGAAGTAAAATAGGATGAAAAGTATCATAGAAAAATTGAGGAGGCTAATATCCGGTAGATGGTTGGAGAGAGTCGGTGTATACTCTATATGGCAACCATTCAACAGTTGACAAACATGAGAGGGCGAGGAGAGTCTAGAGTAAAGGGGGAGGGGAAGAGAAAAGCATCATAACGCCCAGCGAAAGAGTTCCTTGACCAGAAGGGTCGGCGGCGGCGGAGGAGGTATGGGAGGAGAGCTGGCTGCTGTGTGGGGCATGGTCAAAATCGAGCGTGTTATGGGTGGCGGGGGCTATACTATATTCACTGTGTCGAATTTCATGGGGCAAAAAAAAGGTCTAGGAAAAGTGATTTGGCTGGCTGGAGATCTACCACTGGAACATTTGGTGAGAGAGAGCAACATCAGTTCGAATATGATAACGGCATCCCACGCTCCACTCCAACCGGAGGGGGAGGGAAAGATGAAGAATGGGAAAGCCAAAAGAGATTGTCAAAAGTGAGAAAACTAAAGGTGGGTTAGGGGGACATCAAACCCTCTTGGAAAGATCACGTGGAGTGATCCACTTCCTGTAGGTACTGTAGAGTGACTATCCTGGAATAGGAGGATAGTAGATAGAAACTGGCCAATCGTTTCTCGTGTCTTATTATTACAGGCTCCAGGAACAGTGGGTGTGACAGCATTTTTCTAATTATCGTTCGGTGGAACTACCGAGTGTGGAAGTAGAATCGTAGTTGGATTTACTCGACTAGGAGGGTAGAGGAATAAGTGCCCTGAGGTAGATAAAAGGAGTTGGGGTCGGGTATGGCTTTCTTGTTAGGAGTTGGGGAACCTGAGGATGATGGCTTGTGGTTTAGAAATTGTCTGTAGCGGGTCGGAACGAGCGGTTCATCGGCGACACAGCCCCCAAAACTCCCGCTGCTGGAGTTGCATGGATTAAACTTTAATCATTGGGGAGGGATGAAGGGGATTAACGGGTTTTCTGTGAACCCGGGTTGTGGGAGTTACTCCGTTGCAAGGCTCGCACAGGAGGAAGCTCGATGGGTTGTCGTTATTCTGCGGGATTGGAGGTCGAATCACGGTTGATAGGAGGATTAAATGTAGGATAGTGGTGATTGTTTCGTAAGGTAAAGGCAAGGGATGGGAAGGCACTGGGAAGGATGGTCAAAGGATTAAGAGAAAAATGAGAGAAAGTAAGAGGGTGGTTGTAAGATGGAACATTCATCAGCGGATCCTAGATGTGCTGAGATAATTGAGGGATGGCTCTGCAGCGTGGTAGTGTTCACTGGCTGGAGTGGAGAGCAATTTCACAATAGTAGAGAGATACAGTATTGGTAATAGGGGCTACTAACAGGGGGTGAACTGAATGTAATATATTATGGTGAGCCAACGGGAGTAATCTTGTAAGATAGTGTAATATTGAGAATAGTGAGAATGTTGGTAGAAATTGCAGAACTCCAGTATTGGGGAATTGTCGTTAGCGGCAAGAGGTCACTTGAGATTATAAGAGATGGTAGTGAAGAACAAAATAGGGGCATGTAATAATCCAATCCTTTATGCTTTAGTAGTGTAACAGGTAATGACTTGCTTACTTATCTTGAATTTTGAGAGAATCTTATTGGGTAGGTAGCAAGTTACGATGAGTAGGGGATATGACTAAAGCTGTGGGTGTTTATTGTACTAGAGGGAGATATGGTTAGGAAGGACTGAATTATGAGGTAAAAAGTGATAAAGATTGTTTGGTAAAACTTGATTGGTAAAAGGTTATTCTACATCTTATGCATGTAATGAATGAGACGTGCAGGATGAACAGAACACAAACTTTCATTCTGGTTACGATGTACATCTGATGCTACATCTGGAAGAATTGCTCGTTGTTACATTATTATGTCAGATGATATCGGAATTGGCATGTTAGGTGGTACCTCTAGTGTGAGGAATTTTGTTAGCTAAGACCTGAATAGTTGATATCGGAGAACTCACTAAGAAGACACGAGTAATGTAGGCTAGATATAATGGAATACTTCTTTGTAGATTGTCAAAGTATTGGTAACGATATTGTAAAAACTTATTAGATTGATAAGATCTCTTCTTCGTGCTTGTTGTGTCTAATAGCAGCGTCTTAAGATGCTTCAATAGTTATATTCCGCGTTTGTGCAATCGTGGTATACATGCTAACTCTATACTACCCTAGTATCTTGCTTACAATTCTGTGAACTTCACCTGGATGCGAACACCCATAGAGCCTGAAAAATCTATACCACACCTTGTTACTACAATGGTCAACTTATCAGTCTGCGCGTACTTTATTCCTGATGGTGTGGAGGCGATGTCAGGTGTCAGCACATCTGTGTATCCATTGACAGCAGTGGTTATGAATTATCTTGCCCCCATGCTTCTCGGTGGTAGTCTAACTTGCGTGACAGAAGATGGCCAGTCTTCTTTTGTTGGTTTAGTAGAGACTTTGGCAAGCAACAGCTTGTCGTATTTTTGTCTTCTGCGATTACATGACTTGTCCACAGGATTGCACCTATGGGTATTTTCCCTGGGACTGCATCTTTTACCAACATGTCTTTTGTGGATTCACGCGATCCACTTACTGCGCATAGTTACCTCCTTCATACCCTACGCGTCTTTGTAGGTAAGAGGGGCCTAACTGGTGTGCAAAACGTCCTGTTACCAGTGACCCACCATTCCAAAGATCTGTCTTTGAGTATCTATAACCTTATGCGCCTGCATCTGATTCACCTGCTGCAACTTGTATAAGGTGTCCAAAGGTTTCACCTCATATATCCTGCGAACGGGATCGGGTAGGGCGGACGGCCGTGACATATACAGTGTTATAAGATGTGTTCTGATGATAATGGTCTTTGGTGTTGGGACGCAACTACCTAGCAGTTTGGTGGTAACCCGCCATTACAACGCCAGGGCCAGCGGGGGGGGCTATCTTTATTCTTTGAAGTTCGTGTGCGTCAAGGTAGGGTAACTGTAGCTCCAAAATCCGTATGGGGAGTCAGTGAGCCTAACACAAGCTCCCCTCTTCGAAGTGTTCGTTCCCAATACCCTTTATCTATTATACAATCTAGTTCCCATTTCAAGCTCCATATAGTAGGGGTAAAAAGCACCGGCGTTTACTTGCTAACTGATGGATAACCTTTCTATGTTTCTCAACCTCTCTTGGACCGGGCATCTCCTAATATTCTCAATCAAACTGTTCCACCTCTTGCTGCCTGTTCTTCATACCTTCTAGAGGCTCCCATGGATTTTGATCCTCTGTACACCCTTTCCACTGCGCGAAATACCGAAGCTCCTTCGTCGGCTTATTCCTTTCACGAACCTTTCGTGTATATGAAATCATCTCGCTCTTGATAATCCTTTCTATCTCTCATTGCAAGTTTCCCTCACTGTCTTTAGAATTTCGCAATAGTTGTTCGCGATTTGCTCGGTTCGAGGACGGGTAGAGTTCCAATAAGGAAACACGAAATAAAGGATGAATTTCCCACCGTGGTGATATTTCTAACTTGTAGGCCCGGATTGCTTTCTTTTCTAAGACTTTGAAAGGGCCATACACTTTCGGACTCAACTTTTTCGACGGTGGTTTAGTGTATATGTTTTTTGCATTGAGCATTACCAAGTTGCCGACTGCAATATTGGGTTGCTCCGTTGCCTTGCGGTCGTAATATTTCTTCATTGATTCTCGTGTATTCTCTAGGGGTTGTTTTGCTTGTTGATCTATATCCTGCATCAAGTGAGCATACATTGTGGCCTCGGTCTTGTGAGCTTCTCTCGCTGTCATCCATTTTGGCTGTATGTGAAAACTGTAGTTGGCAAAGAAAGGAGTCATGTTGTGTGCATTGGTTGCTGAGTTATTGTAGGGATGTTCAGCTAACAGCAATAGCTGGTACCACTCATTCTGATCGTAGTTCTCATGGTCCTCTAGTGAGATACATGTTGGGATAACTTTGGTATTCTTCTTTTGTTACACGGTTGCTATGAGGGATTTCCTTTGTAAGGTTTACAACAAATTGAATTGTTTCCTTGATTACACGGATATGCGACTCATACTGGGGTATGAGTCGGGCGGCAAAGGCTGTGCTAGGATTTTCTTCTATATAGAGTGGGCTTCGCCCTTTATTTCCTTTCATCTTTCTCTTCCGCTCCACCTCCAGCGATTGAAATGTCAACACCATGAGAAATCATCGTGAGAGTGCCCTCCGCCTCTGATCTCCCTCGCCCATGGCAACTGCTCGGGGGGTTATCACGCCTTCATTCCTTTCCTATCTCTGGGGCCTTTGGCCTCCCCTCCCGGGGGTTATGGATTCCTTTCTGGTTCCGTTCGTCTTCGCTTGCGTTGACGCTCCTACCCTTTACCCTGCACTTCGCGACACGTCTCGCTTAGCGTTTTGCACAGTCGGCTACCCTTTTTTCCCCATCAACACGCGGTCGCTAGTCTCGGGCTATCGGTGAAGTAGTTGCCGTGGTGGCCCTGCTCTCTGGTATTGCACTCACTCCTGAGTTGCTCGGTCGGAACAGTCGGCATTCGAACAATCGTGACCCTGTTTCAGTCCTCGGCGTTCGTACTTCTCGGTCTTTGGCGAGCCTTCCCTCTCCCGCTTCCCACGCGTTAGATCCGCTTGCACCGTACTGCTACGTCCTTCTAGAGCTGGCATCTTATCTGCCTCCTCGGCTGGCACCTTATCTGCCTCCTCGGCTGCCACCCTACTGCCCCTCACGATAGCTGGCACCTCCACTGCTGAGTGGCTCTCCTCGCTGGGTGACTCCCCTCGTCCTCCTCCCGCTCCTGCGATTTACTCTACGGTCGCAAACCTGGCATTAGGTTACACTGTGTCATGGTATAGCACTACCTCCTTGGCCCATGCTAAAGTTCGAAGCATCGCCGATTACTGGGGACAGTCCGTGCCCGACCTGCCTGCACCGGTAGCCCTTTGGGTTTGGGGTTTAGTGCGTTTCCCCTAAGGCGTCCGGCAATAGTAGTTTTATCTTCCCTTCCTGTCGGCCTTGGGGCGTAAGATTCTTTTCTTTTGTTTTGGGGGGCCGCCGAAGGGTTTGTGTCTTTCCCTGGTTTCTTTTCTATACTTGTCTTTCCTTACGTGTCTGGAGGAGGGTATTGCTCCGTCTTGCTTTCGTCTTAGGTGCTATGAGGGGGAAGGATGGGCTCTGGATTAGAGGGGTTTGATTTTTCCCATGAGAGGGTGAAGCGGGTCGTTGGATTGCTTATGGGTTTTGTTTCGGTCATAGCTAGCGCTCCATATCTTTTCTTGTACCTTAAACAAGGAATACATGATATAAAAAAAGAAAAAAAAAAGAAAAAAAGAGAAAAACAGTACTTTATTTCCTTTTTCATCTTTCTCATCCGCTCCACCTCCAGCGATTGAAATCTCAACACGATGGGAAATCGTCGTGAGAGTGTCCTCTGCCTTTGATACTCCCCGTCCATGGCAACTACTCGGGGGTTTATCACGCCTTCATCTCCTTCCTCTCTCAGGGGCCTTTGGCCTCCCCTCCAGGGGGTTATGGATTCCTCTGTGGTTCTGTTCGTGTTCGTTGAGCACGCCCGGGTTGATGTTCCTACCCTTTACCCAGCACTTCGCGATGGGTCTCGCTTAGCGTTTTGCACAGTCGGCAACCCTCCTTCCTCCGTCAATACACGGTCGCTAGTTTCGGACTATTGGTGAAGTAGTTGCCCTGGTGGCCCTGCTCTCTGGTATTGTACTCTCACCTGAGTTGCAGGATCGGTATGGTCGGCAGGTGAAAAACTGTGACCCCGTCTCCGTCCTCCGTGTTCGTACTTCTCGGGTGTTTGGCGAGCCTGCCTCCTCTCGCTTCCCACGTGTCAGATCCGCTTGCACCGTACTGCTACATCCTTCTCTAGCTGGCACGTTATCTGCCCCCTGGCTGGCACCCTACTGCCCCTTACAGTAGCTGGCACCTCCACTGCTGAGTGGCTCTCCTCGCTGGGTGGCTCCCCTCGCCATCTTCACCCGCTACGCGATTTACTCTACTGTCGCAACTTGTATCGGTTACGGTATCCCATGGTATTGCACAATCTCCTTGGATGTTTCTAAAGTCTGGCGCGTGCCGATTACCGGGCACTCGACCTGTGTCTCCGTCTTGCCCCTAAAGCCGTTAGGTTCGGGGAATTCCCTTAGGCAACAGGCAACAGTAGTTTTATCCTTCCGCTCCGTCGGCCCTGGGCCGTAAGATTCTTTTCTTTTGTTTTTGGGGGGCCCGCCGAAGGGTTTGTGTCTTTCCCTGGTTTCATTTCTATACTTGTCTTTCCTTACGTGTCTGGAGGAGGGTATTGCTCCGTCTTGCTTTCGTCTTAGGTGCTATGAGGCGGAAGGATGGGCTCTGGTTTAGAGGGGTTTGATTTTTCCCATGAGGGGGTGAAGCGGGTCGTTGGATTGTTTATAGGTTTTGTTTTGGTCATAGCTAGCGCTCCACACTGTTTCTTGTACCTTAATCAACGAATACATGATTATAAAAAAAGAAAGAAAAAAGAAAAAAAAAGAAGCCCTTTATTTCCTTTCATCTTTCTCGTTCGCTCCACCTCCAGCAATTGAAATCTCAACACCATGGGAAATCATCGTGAGAGTGTCCTCTGCCTCTGATCTTCCCCGCCCGTGGCAACTGCTCGGGGGCTTATCACGCCTTCATCTCCTTCCTCTCTCTGGGGCCTTTGGCCTCTCCTCCCAGGGGTTGTGGATTCCTTTCTGGTTCCGTTCGTGTTCGTTGAGCACGCTCGCGTTCATGTTCCTACCCTTTGCCCCGCACTTCGCGACGCGTGTCGCTTAGCGTTTTGAACGGTCGGCAACCCTCCTTCCTCCGTCAACACACGGTCGCTAGTTTTGGACTATCGGTGAAGTAGTTGCCCTGGTATCCCTGCTCTCTGGTATTGCACTCTCTCCTGAGTTGTAGGATCGGTACGGTCGGCATGCGAAAAACTGTGACCCCGTCTCCGTCCTCCGTGTTTGTACTTCTTGGTTGTTTGGCGAGCCTTCCTCCTTCCGCGTCCCATGCGTTAGATCCGCTTGCACCGTACTGCTACGTCCTTCTTTAGCTGGTACCTTACCTGCCCCATCGGCTGGCACCCTACTGCCCCTCACGGTAGCTGGCATCTCCACTGCTGAGTGGCTCTCCTCGCCGGGTGGCTCCCCTCGCCCTCCTCATCTGCTCCTGCGATTTACTCTAAGGTCGCAAACCTCGTGTTAGGTTACGCTGTGTCATGGTATAGTACTACCTCGATGGCCCATGCCTAAGTCCGAAGCGTCGCCGATTTTCCGGGCGGTCCGCCCTTGACAAGGCCTTGCCTCTAAGCCGATAGGTTCGGGGAATTCCTTTAGGCATCCGGCAATAATAGTTTTATATTCCCTCTCCATCAGCACCTGGTGCTGTAAGATTCCTTTCTTTTGTTTTGGGGGGCCTGCCGAAGGGTTTGTGTCTTTCCCTTGTTTCTTTTCTATACTTGTCTTTTCTTACGAGCCTGGAGGAAGGTAATGCTCGGTCTTGCTTTCATGTGAGGTGCTATGAGGGGGGAGGATGGGCTCTGGTTTGGAGGGGTTTGATTTTTCCTATGAGGGGGTGAAGCAGGTCGTTGGATTGTTTACAGGTTTTGTTTCGGTCATAGCTAGCGCTCCATACTGTTTCTTGTACCTTAATCAACGAATACATGATATAAAAAAAAATAAAGAAAAAAAAAAGCCCTTTATTTCCTTTTATCTGTCTCATCCGCTCCACCTCCAGCGATTGAAATCTCAAAACCATGAGCAATCATCGTGAGAGTGTCTCCCGCTTCTCGTCTCCCTTGATGGCTTCTGCCTAGGAGTACTACGCACCCGTCTATTCCTTTCCTCTCTCTGGGGTCTCTGGCCTTACCTCCCATGGGGTTCTTGATTCTGTCTTCGTTTAAGCACGCTTGCGCTGATGTTTCTCCCCCTTACCCAGCACTTTGTGATGCGTCTCGCTTAGCGATTTGCAAGGTCGGCAACCCTCCCTCCATCGTCAACACACGGTCACTAGTTTCGGGCTATCGGCGAAGTAGTTGCCCTGGTGGCCCTGCTCTCTGGTATTGCACTCCCTCCTGAGTTGCTCGGTGGGTACAGTCGGCATTCGAAAAGTCGTGACCCTGTCTCCGTCCCCTGTGTTCGTACTCCTTGGTTTCTGGCGAGCCTTCCCTCTCCCGCTTCCCATGGTTAGATCCGCTTCCACCGTGCTGCTACATCTTGGCTGGCACCCTACTGCCTCCTTCTCCTTCCCCCTCCTCGGGTCTCCCTCTTGTCCGGGATCCTCTCCGGTAGTGACACACTCTCTCCTGTAACAAGGGACCACGTGAGAGAAGTGGTAATATTGTCCGGTTGGCCCTTGGTCTATCCATTGTGGCCGGCATCCCCTCTGCTGAGTGGCTCCCCTTGCTCTCCTCCTGCTCCTGCGATTTACTCTAGGGTCGCAACCTCCGAGTAGATTACTGCGGGTCATGGTATTGCACTACATCCTTGGCCTGTCCTAAAATGTGAAAGGTCGCCGAAAACTGGGGACTGCTCTCTTCCCTGACCCTGCCTGCCCCTGTACCCCTTTGGGTTTGGGGCTCAGTGGGTTTATCCGCTAAGACACCTAGCAAAAGTAGTTTATCCTGTCCGCTCCGTCGGCCTCGGGCCGCAAGATTCTTTTCTTTTGTTCATGGGGGCCTGCTGAAGGGTTTCCTTGCTCCTATACATTCTTGCGTTGGTTGTCTTCGTGGCTGTATCTTTCCTATGCTTTCCTCCCCATTAGTTTAGGCTGGTGGCTGGTGTGCGATTAGGCCCTTACTATAGGGTCTTGGGGGTACGGCGAGTTGGTCATGTTTGGTTGCTTGCATTAGGGTGGGGGGTTTTGGTTTGTCCCATGACGAGATGAAGCGGGCCGTTGGATTGTTTTGTAGTTTTGTTTTTGCTATAGCTAGCGCTCCACGCGGTTTCTTGTACTTAACAACGAATACATGATATAAAGAAAAGAAAAAAAGAAAAAAAGAAAAAGAAAAAAAAGCCCTTTATTTCCGTCCATGCTCCGCACCCTCTACACCTCCAGTGATTGAAATTACAACACCACGTCGTTCAGTGCACGATCCCTCCTTGCCCTGTACTCCTGCTCCTTTCACAGGCCTCGTGTCCCTGCACCCCGTCCCCACGATGAACAATCTCCCAGACACCCCTAAGGTGTTCCCTTCCCTCCCCTCCTCAAGGTCCTCTTGTAGGGAGCCCAGCAGGTCGTCCACCGTTCCCGAACCTTCCCAGACCCAGTTTCTCCTTCGCTAGTTTCTACCGGAAACACGCGACAGACTTTGTTTCTCTCCCAACCAGATCCCCATACCTGACGAAGGGCAACTTAACGACCTATCTGACGGCGAAACTATTTTCATTCCTTTCCTCTGCTCCTCCATCAACGCTCTCGCGTCTATGACCAAGCAACTTGATACTATCACCACGCAGCTCGCCACCGTCCTGTCTATCGTCGCGACTCTCCCTACCTCTTTGGCCCTTGACAGCAAACTTTCCCCGATCAACGCCTCTCTTCATGACCTGTCACATAGAGTCAGCTCAGCCCCCTCCATCCCGACGGCCCCACCTCGGCCTGTTATTCCCCCGACTGGTGTGGTCACACGCCCTGCGGCCCGACCCCCTGCCCACAAGTCCCGCCCCCCCCTTCCAAGAGCTAACAACATCAACAAGGGGTTCGATCTGGACATCCCCCGATACGACCCTGTGAGACGTGTGTTCTATGGAAACCCCCACGCCTCTGCAGATAAGATCCCTGACTCATGGGAAGCCAGCGCATTCCGTGATGGCTAAGACCCTGACCGCTCCTCGTTTGTCTCCGGTCATATTGATCCCGACTGCCCCAAGCCCCCCAAGACCTATGCTCAGGCCGTCAGGGCTGTTGCTCCCGAGAAGAGTAATGAGAAGAAGTGCTCCCTCACTGCCTCAGAAGTCACGTCCGTTAGCAACTCTGTGCCTAATGTCCCGGCCCCCAAGTTGCTCCCCACGGCAGAAAGAAGATTCTATGCTCCCAGGTCCTCGCCGTCTGAACACGAACAAGCCTCCCTGATCGCAGCCACCTTCCCAGACATCGCTGCTTGTGTCCTTCGAGATGCGAACTACACCCTCTCCCTCGCAGTCACTACAAAGGTTAACGAGACAGGCTCTGTCACTCGCCTCGTCTCCGACCCTTCCACCCCTGCCGCGGCCTTTGTGTTAGGCGCACGGACTCCCAGTAAGGATTTACAGGGCAAAGTTACCCTACCTTGACGCACACGAACTTCGAAGGAAAAAGATAACACCCCCCTCCAGCCCCGGCGTTGGGACGGCGCGTCATCACTGGCCGCCTGGGTAGTTGCGTC
>Ga0307517_10001065_pt1 | contig 46495 bp, 44 predicted proteins | sample 23_EM_MG_FD_194515 | JGI IMG/M metagenome (GOLD analysis project Ga0307517, IMG submission 194515) | Populus trichocarpa ectomycorrhiza microbial communities from riparian zone in the Pacific Northwest, United States - 23_EM | ecosystem: Host-associated > Plants > Roots > Unclassified | place...
CTCGCAAGTGCGCAGTCATGTGAAAGCTATGAGTCAAATGACGTCATAGTGCAAAACTCAACATACCTTATGACTAATAAGTATTAGTCATGTGAAATCTGCCTTGCTTAGTCACGATTTGTGACACTTACTTCCAAATATTTCTTCTCCACCTCCTTATTCCACCACTTCTTCCTTCCCAATTTCCAATCCCTATACTTCCTACCCAATTCCACCAATTTACCCAACTCCCCCTGCACCCTCTCAACCACATCCTCCAATCCCGCCCTATCCTTCCCACATAATCCTTCCCCCATCCCTTCCCAATCCACTTCCCTCTCTCTCTCTCTCACTACTTCCCAATTCACCCCCCATTTCTCTTTCTTCTCCTTTACCACCTCCCATCCCAACATCCTAATATCCATTTCCAACACCTTGTGATCCATTCCCACTCCCCCGTCCCTACTCCTCCCCTCCATTTCTATACCCCCCACCCCCACACCAATATCTATCACCCCATCCCCTTCCCCCCTCCTCTCCCCTACCCTCGTCACCACCCCCCTCGGCGTCCCCAACTCAAAACCCCACTCATCCATCCAACCTTCCATAATCCTTCCCCCAACATCGCTCCTTACCCCATCCCCACCCCACCTCTCACTCCTCGCATTCACATCCCCCAACACCACCACATTCCCATCCCCTTCCATAAACCTAAACTTCTTATGCTCCCCTTTCTCCATATACACGCTCCACACCTCCAACTTCCTCCTTTCTCCAACCTCCAACCATATTCCTATCCTCCTCTTCTCCCTCACCAATACCCCAAACTTCCCCTTTCACTTATCGCTAACCATTATCCCCACTACTCCCTTCCCATCCAACTCCCCATCTCTCCCTCCACCTATACCCCCTACTCCTCCTATCATCGTATAACCCTCCACCACAAACCACTTACCATCCCTATTCAGAGGTATCTCCTGCCAACAATAAACATCCACCTCCACACTCTTTTCTACCACTCCGTAAACCGCATTCCTACACTTCCTCACATTAGCAGAAACTACCCTAATCAATTCACCCTTAACACAAACTCCTCAGTCTGTTCCACTCCATTCTCATCGCCACACAATTCCCTTCATTAGCCTCCTTCATCGTATGTTCTCCTCCACAACCACCACACTTCCTGTAATGCACACAAGGTGCCCTCCAAACATTACACCTACCACACCTGTGCTTCCAACTCGTATGCCCTTCCACCCCACAAATTCCACATTTCTCCCTCTTATCGCACCTCCACCAACTGTGCCCAAAACTCGCACACTTAGTACACCATTCCACCTCCTTTCTACCCACATACCTATTCAAACCTATCCTAACCCCATCCCATAACAAACCAACCTCCAACCACTTAATCCTCTCACTCTCCCTCGCCACATGTATCACCACCCCCACATTCCTTAACCTCATTTCCTCCATCTTCCTCTCATTCACCAACCATACCGGCTCCTTCATCAACTTCATCCCAACCTTCTCCTCCAATTCCCTCCTCAAATCACCCATCGTACCCTTCCACTTCTCAACTTCCATCGCCGGTATCACCATACCCACCCAGCTATCCCTCACCTTCACTTCCTCCACCTTTCTCCCCACCGCCTTCACCCATACCTCCTTCCTCAACCCCTCCACCATCTCCTTCCCCTTACTCCTCTTCATCTCCACCACCACCTTTCCTTTCCTCCCCACTACCTTCACTATCTCCCCCTTCTCCAAACCCAACTCCTTCTCCACCTTCTCGCTATCCCAACTCCCCATACCTTCACTCTTCTCACCCTCCGTCCCCTGCGAATCCAAAACTATCTCCACCTTCCTCCCTTCCCTTTCTTCCCTCTCCAACCAACTCCTCTCCGCCTCCTCCCTTTCCACCTCCACTTTCTCCTCCAACATCTCCCTCACCTCCACCTCCATACTCCCCCTCACACCCCTCAACACTTCTCCATAACTCCTACCCCTCGCCACCGCCACCTTCTCCTCCACTGCCTTCACCCTCTCCACCACCTCCGGCATCACCACCTCACTCTTCACCTCCACCCCACCCCCCCTTATCTCCTCCACCATCTTCCCCACATCCCCAATCATTTTCCTCAACTCCTTACCCCACCTCTTCACCTCCAAATCCACCGCATAACCCCTCGCATCCTCATCACTCTTCCCCAAAATATACCTTATTTCATCCACCTCCTCCTTCCAATCCCTAAACTCCCTCCTCAACGCCTTAACCTCCTCCCTCGACCTACCCAACTCCTTTCCTCTACTCACCATCCCCTCCTTCTCCCTCTGCTTCCTCTCCTCCATTTCCCTCTTCTCCTTCCTCAACTTCCTCAACCTCCACTCCCCCAAACTATCCACCCCTTCTCCATCCTCCTCACTCTCAAACAACCTCTCTCCCACCAACGCCTTCTTCTTCATACCCTCCTCCTCCCACACATTCCTCCCCTCAAACATCCTCCCAATTTCCTCCAACTTCCTCTGACCCGTCGCATGCACTGACCTCTCCAAACCCTCCACCTCCTTCCCTTTCCCTTCCAACTCCTCCATCAAACTATCGCTCTCCTTCATCATATCCTCCACACTCTTAATCCCGTCACTCCCCTCTCCACCAATCATATCCACATCCACCACACCCTCCTTAACTATTTCTACCTCCTCATTGCTCCAACCTCTTTCCCCTTCAACCAACCCCGTAATAAACTCCTCCCCCCCTTCCTTCTTAACCACTCCCACCATCCCATTCATCACCCACCTCACATCCTTCTCCTCCACTCTCCTCTTGCCAACACCCCCCTTTCTAACCCTAGCCCCAAAATCTCCACCTCTAACGCCCTTCCCACTTTTTAATCCTTTCACACCCATGCTGTCCAAGGTAAGCACTAATCCTTAAAGACAAAAATGTAGCCGTAGGTGCAGCGCAATGGATCCACGCTATTCGTTGATAGTCCTATCTCGATGAATCTCCGTAGTCGTTATTCCAAAAATGAGGTAAATACCGGTCGTCGTGCTTGTACGAAAACATCACCCATGGCACTTGTACTGTACTCGGGGGTAAGGGTAAGTCGGGCGCGGTGTCACAAAAAGTCTTGGTTTATTGCCTATTCCGGGTGTCGCCCGACTTTTTTCCTCATATGATACAAAAAAAATTGGTGCAAACCGCGTTTGTATAGGTAAAAACCCTAGTTACTTTATATGGGTGTCGCCCGACTTAACGCACCCCCCGAGTACTCGTACAGCTCCTAAGTTTTGCATGTTCCACAGGTGGTAAGGGCAGCAGGGCTCTCTCTTGTGGAACATACAAAACTTAGGCGCTGTACCTCCGTACTCGTAGTATTATCCCTTGTCTGTGGGTGCCGCGCCCAAGAAATCTGGTTAAGAAAAATAAGGAGATCTGGGAAAAGTAACGAGATCTGGGAAAAAATAACGAGATCTGGGAAGTGTCCTTCCTTAGCTGGAAATAAATTACTAGGGTTTCAAACTGAGACTTATTCCACCGATCTCTTGGGCGCTCTGACAGACTAAGGGATAAGAAGATATTCGCAAGGGCAGGTGTTTCTGGTAGCACATCATTTTAAATTTGCCTGTTTTTCAGCTGAATTCGGAGGTTTTATTTTGCCGGATTACGAATAGTGAGGATTTGTGCGAAATTCACAGACGAACCGATTCACTTCTGCATCTGATCCACTTCCCGGCCTAGTTTAATACGTTGCATTGTGATGGAGGTGATGGCACGATCGTGTACCAGTAGGCGAAGCTGATAGGAGAAGGATGTTGTGGCGTGTATTCTCTATGAGGTGGCTGGCTACGGTTCACCTCAAGCGATACTCGAGTACCGTATTTTCTCGCGTTATACGGTTTTTTGCCAAGACCGGTTTTTGCCCAAGATTGGGCACACAACCCTTGCAGACGATCACTCAGCCGCATTGTTGTAGACTCCTAAAACCCACACCTTGGTTACTATGCTGGCTGGGGGAATTTGAGGGCCCATTTCAGACTCCAGGCACCGGCTTGGCAAAAAACCGTAAAACACGAGAAAATACGGTAATGTAGTGAAAACTCTACATGCGTAACCCTGTAACCGTGCCAAGGTTGTGGCCTAGAACGTTCACTCGCCCACACTTCGGAGTTCCTCCATCACATGTGGGCTCTTTCCTACGCTCCTCTCTACTCTTAATACTTGGCCATTTAAAAAAGTTCACGCATCTTGGCCCAACTACTAGTATTATACTTACAACATAAACAGCAAGGACAGTGCGACTTCCCTCTTCCTTCTACCGCCGGGGGTTTGGGGGACCCCCCGAATGTGACCGCTCTCAAACCTCGGGCCGCAGCATCTGCACGGGTTCCAGTCCCTAGTAAGACCTTCGCATGTCTACTCTCCCACTCCGCCAACTTCCCGCCAACCCACTCCGCCACTAGCACTGGACACCACCGACACATTCTTGACTGAATGTAGCCTACTTCGAACCAAGCATTCCCCTCTCCACCCTCCACACACTCCCGACCAGCCGGCTTCATCTCCGTATTCCCTCCTCTTCTCCCTCTCCCCTCTATAATGGCGTAGTACCAAACTGGATGTGGTGCCACTGCAGCCCCTCCTTGTTGCGCAGCGCGAGACCCACTACGAGAAACCTCTACCACGACTCTCACGCCCACTTCCTGCGCCCACATTTCCGCCCTTTAGCAAGCCTCCATCCTCAGCCCCGGCGCACCAAACACCCCTCCCCTCTCCCCTCAGTCCTGGCTCTAGCTGTACTCGAAAACGATCTGGGAAGGCCTCGTCTGCGCAGGGCAGCCGTGCGCAGGACATATTCCTGACAAATGTTAAGGTCGCCGCTGATGAGCGCAAGAGGTGCGTAGGCCCCTGAGTAACCGAGGCCCTTGTTCATCCGAGAGAGGACGTAGGCGGCCTTCTGTGGAAGTATTCAGTGGGGAGTTTCGCCCTCCTGGCGAACCTCGCAACCACGTCCGGTAAGACTCCCGGCCAGCCAGATCGCTTAGAAGCAGGCCCTGCATGCCACTGCCTTGCTCAATCGCAATAGGGATGGAGGAAATGTGAAAGGGGCGGATACCTAGGGACATATTAGAGTGATCTCACCCCGGAAGCCGGGGAGGAGGGCATGCTGGACTCTGGGGGTTGGGCCTTTTAGGCACGGGGTGTTTCTGTTGCGGGGGATAACTTGCGTAACAGTCAAACGGTCGAACTGGACTAGGGCTAGATTATAGGGTAGGTATAATCAGAAACTTCATTCGCTCGTCATCCTCTAAAATAACTAACCAAACATAAGTCTATAATATTATAAGAATAATAAAACCATCTCAATCATTCTATCGTCTGCTACACCTATCAATCTCTCCTGCATAATCCTATTTGCCGTACCTCTGTACTATGAATGAAGGAAAGGCATGCGGTAACCAAAAACCCTTTCACCTATTCTTCCGTCTATCCTTCTGCCTAGAACAAATGAAACCACTAAAACTATTATCCCGTCTTGTCCCTTATCTGTCCGCTTTCTTTTATCTCAGACAACTATCCGCTTCCATCAACTCTGATAGTATCTAAAACAGTTACCACGATTAGACAAAAAAAAGCCTTAACTATACTTCAGGTTATTCATAGAAACTGCTATGAGACCGCTATTATCTCCCGGTGGTGGGCTTGGTTCTCGCAACTATTTCTCAGGTTGATTTATAATGTAATCATAGACTGTCACTCGTCTAAGTCTGGGGCGAATGGCAATTTTACATATGATATCACGACACAATTCGATATGAGACAGTACAGTAGCTTGCTGTAAACCTACCAGAAGCTGTTAGCCGGGTCAATGCTAAAAAAACACCTTTGATATCAATAGAGATGTAAGGGGGAGGGGGTACACATGACCCTCAGAAGTGGAGAAGCAAACTCGAGTTGGGCTTTGGAGGGCATGGTTAGCCCCTAGAATTGGGGATAAGAACTCTGTGGACCTAACCTGCCATCCTGGACATAATTCTCACATGCTACCAAAGTCTCGTGTTCGGGTCTTTTGACGTACACTCTCCAGTTTGCGGGTTGACTTGGGAACCCCTCGCCGTAAGGAAGCTTAATCTATTAGGAATTTCTGCAACATGAACTCCTGTGGGGAAGGACGCTATTACCCGGCATCAGGTTTTATAGCTGGAGATACTGCTTTCCGATGTCGTTCCCTACGGGTGGGATTTACGATGGGGTATTGGATATTTACAGTAGGGCAAAGTATGGTGTTGTTCAAACACTAATGTCTCAGGACATGGTGGGGTTTCCATTACCTGGCCAGAGAGATTATATGAGTTAGTAGCGCCAAACCTGAGCATCGGACAGAGTGTCCTGGGGGCAGAACAATGGTAGTGGGAAAAGGAGACCGGGGGAGGATGGAATATCCCACCCTGATCGCTCGTGAGTCGATATTGCACGACACCATCCATGGGTCTCCTGATCACTCTGAGTTGGGGTAGGATAGCGGCGCTCGTGGAGTGGGAATTAGCCTCGTGGTTGAATGGCTCCTTACTGTATCAGTTTTCCTTGATGGGCTGGACTGGGAGGTGTATGTAGCCTTCAAGCTCCACCTCCTGGCTCACACATGGGGCGGGGTGGCGCATGAGCACGATTTTCGCTAAGCTGTGCCCATAGTAGGAGCCAATCATCACCATACCTTGGTTGGCAGCTAAATTTTGTGCCGCATTTCGCTAGCGTTAGAGATACTGGCACTTGGGAAATTTTTTTTCTCTATCGGAAAACCTCTAGGCCTATAGTTTAGAAGGGAAGAAAGGGGAAAAAGTAATTATGAAAAAAAAAATGAAATAAACAACCGCGGAAAGAGGATTCACGGCTGGAAAACCAAAAGGGAGTAAATTTTAGGTATGATATGATGGAAATTTCGAGCCACGCCAACTTATCTCAATACAGTAAAAATTTAATAGAAATTGCCCCCGCTGACACCAAACTCTATATTAAAAACAGAAACTGGCAAATTCTGACTCAACTACGTGAGGCAATGTATTGACATTACGGGTATGTGAGAGATAAGTGCATTCTATCGTGCATGATCCCCTTCGGCCGGAACGAAATATTTGAGCAGGCTTTTTCGGTAGTAGGCTTACTCCGAAAGGGGGGGAAAGGCCGCAATTACCACAAGGGGTTGCTTTAAATGGCGGGGATAGGCGGGAGGGGGGAGCAATGGCTGCCATAGATATGGTCGGAGCTGTTGCGGTCCTGCGGAAATGGTACGTGGGTTATCTGTATTCGAGAGTGGTAATGAGAGTGATGCCTCCTCGGTCTTAGGGTGCCCTGGAGGCGGTAGATGCTAGGGGCTGTAGTAGCGCCACAACCCCCGCATGGCCGGACTTAGCAGCCCACCAGAGTGGTGTTCGACCCAATTTGTCCGGCTTGTCGGGGTTGACGTCGTCATGTTTGAGCAGTATTTTCACCACTCCCTCGTGCCCATCCCAAGCAGCACCAAAGATCGGTGTTTGGCCGTTCTTATTTGGTTTGTCGGGGTTGACATCGTCCCGTTCGAGTAGTGCTCCCACTACTTTTTCGTGACCATTCGAAGCAGCACCAAAGAGTGGCGTTTGGCCGTACACATCTGGTTTATCGGGGTTGACGTCGTCATGTCCGAGCAGTAGTTTCACCACTCGCTCGTGCCCATCCCAAGCAGCGCCAAAGAGTGGTGTTTGGCCATACTTATTTGGTTTATCAGGGTTGACGTCGCCCCGTCTGAGTAGTATTGCCACCGTTCTCTCGTGCCCGCCCTTAGCTGCCCATGCGATGGCCGTGAACCCCATACTATCCCTTGCATTAATGTTCCATTTCTTCACCTCCAGTAGAGTGACGACTATTTCATCGATCCCGAGAAATGCTGCTCCGTGGAGCCCTGTAAATCCCGTAGGTCCTCCCGCCCAGTCAAAATAAGGGCCTGGGAGTCTATCTCGGTCATAGTACAATAACAGTAGTTGAGCAGATATATGCTCATCAAATCTATCGAAAAGCCTCAGTGCAAGTGTCACGGTGTTTTCCGAAATCGCCCTTCTTGTATGTCTCCCCCAGTAGAGAGAGGCGTATTCTAGAAAGGGCGTTGTTGCAGGGGCCGAGCGGAGAGTTGGCGAGAGATACCTAATACATTCAAAATTGAGGTATGTCAGGCAAACCTCGGCAATTGTCGAGTGAGGGCTGTGGAATAGGGTTGGGCGGCATGAGAGATACTCCTGAAGAGTAAAATGCACCAGTCTGACTGTGGACGAAGAGGCGTCGACCGCGACAAGACCCAGACAAGATGCTAGGAGTGTCCGTAACGCAGGAACGCTTTCCGGATCCAGATCTGCAGACCCCATCTCCACACCTAGGGCATGACAGAGCTCCTGGACTTGTAATGGCCGTTCCGAATACAATACCCACATCAGAACCTTCATCCCGAGTGCTGATCTATATCCCTTCTGGGATTTCAGTCGCGCTAGAGTTGCGGTGTAGGCGTCGCTTAATCCATTGCCTTGTGTTATCTCCTCAAGTTTCTTTCTTCTCTGGCGAATTGTCACCTCTCCTAGAATAGCGTCGATGCTGAGCGAAACAAGGAGGAATCTAACCACTTGGTAAGTATACATCATTGATAGAGTGGAAATGCGAAATGGCCCTACGCACATATCAGATATCTTATCTAGGATAACTCTCACAATTTCCACCCGTAAATCACTGTCCATCGCCTCTGGCTCGGGATCTCTGTCTAACCTCATCTCTAGATAATTCCGAACATCATCCGTGTTAGGGCTGATTGGTATCACAACTGCCTTGGAGAAATATCTCTGAATATCTTCCCTGACATGGGGCCTCCCGGTAAGGAATATTCTAGTGCTAGGGGACTCGCGAATAATATCTCTCAGAGACTCGAGAAGCTCCGGCAGGCACTTCGGCAGACATTCGTCCAAGGCGTCAATACATATGAAAACTTTGGGTAGTGAAGCAATAGCAGTCCTCAACATCCCCATCAGATCCGCGAGTCGCGGCCCTCTACCGCCAACCTCTCTTTTCGCTTTTTGAAATGCCTCCTGTAGACCCTTCGTGACCCCCCCCCTACCTACTAGTTGTTTCAGAATGGCTCCCAAGATGTTGTTGATTGTCTGCTCTCTTTGGGAAAGGAAGTCGAGGTAAAAGGCTGCAACCGAAATATTTTCCTCCTTCGCCTGCTGGCACAGGCTGTCAATCACAAGGGAACTAGCATTTTTGGTCTTTAGCGGTATTCACTTCTTTCGGAGAATTTCGCCTCTTACCTCAGATATGTCTTGCCCACTCCCGGATTCCCGGAGCAAAACAGGATAGCCTTATCGGCTCCACCCTCGCCATCTCTCCACTCTCGAAACTCAGTTGTTTCCAAAAGCCAATCTCCGATACCGTCGAATCGGTCGGTACGCACGCCCTGATGTCTGTTATTTGGCTCTAGTGGAGAGAGCCAACGCATAATCTCTCCGTGTTCGTCTGACATATAGAAGGTGTTGAAGGAACCTGTTATGTTGCCACTGTTGACACCCCCGTCGCCGAGGCTGACCGTTTGTGTATGCTGGGCCATGATGTCTTGTCCTAGTCTAAAACGTTGGTTGGGTGTATAAATGGTATGATATGGGGATATGTAGAGTTAATGAGGGAGATTACAAAAATTCCTGTGGGCAGAGCTGGGGAAAAGCGGGGTGATGTGGCTTGTTTTGTGGTAACCAAGTTGCTGTCCAATAATTTTCATGCTGGGAAATACCAAGAGCGTGGAGGTTTTGAGGAGGTCAGGGCTCCTTATACTAGACTCGGTATTATGGATAATTGTCAAACATAGCATTGTGCTGGAGCTCATAGGGCGTCGTAGTGTACGATATGAAATTAACTCAGCCGGTATTTTACGTAGAGGATTCTCGAGTAACTTACTGGAATGTGATTATGCCTCCTGGGGGTGAGACTCTTCAGGAAGCAGACACTATGGACATATCTAATGAGCGATGTTTTTTTTGTTTTTTTACAATTGCTGAATTTGAGTGGTTTGCTTGTACAGAAATTTAGAAAGCGATAACGATACTTGATAAGTAAATAGGCGCACATAGGGCTGCTGGTTCATTTGGTTTGAATTTGGTGCTTTGAGTATGGGGGTGAGTCTGAAGAACATTGCCTACAGGATTACTCTATATTTGACACTGTAGAGTTATTATAGGGTAGGTTAAGATTTTGTTAACATGATGGTTAACTCTTAGCTAGATAGTAAATACCCTTATAATGGATTGTATTTCCTTTCCACTCTCACTACCGCAATATGCCTATACAGCTCACACTTTTGGGCTTGAATTTTAGTTTCTATTTGTAGGAAGTAGGAGTTGGGACTCGGAGTCTATTGTAGATTTGTGGTGGAAGGAATATCATATGTTGATCATAAAAGAAACAGATGGTAATAACTCCATTCTATTGAAAGAAATGACAGAGGTAAACTGATTACTTGCGAATGTAATTTAAAGGCAGGCATCTTTAGAATATCCATCGATTTGTACCTGAAGCTTCCATTGAGGCCAACAAAACAGGAGAACATTAAAACAAAAAAGGAATCAAGAGTGAAAATACATGACAATATGGATCAAGTCTAGGCTCTAGGGGGAAAGGCAAAGACGTAAAGCGAAAAAGTGTGGATGAATAGCAAACAGTTCTCCGAGGCCAGGAAAACTTTGTGAACCTAAGTCTATCTCGGTTTAAACTAAGGGGGGTCTTGCCTACACTAAGGTTTTCCTCGGCAATTGTTTGCAGAAAAAGGATATGTCTAGTAGCAAAGAAGGATGTAAGCGAGAAAAGCTAAAACGCAAATGAAAGAGGCAGTGATCAAAACCTAGCCAGCGATGATAGGGAAGGTTGATTAGGTGTTGTTTGAACGGATGGTGATTTTTCTTGGAGGATACCAGAACTTCAGAAGCGCACACGGAAAACCGAGGAAGCATACTGTAGGTCCGGTTGTGGAGGTAGTGCTCTCCGTGGACATGGAAATAGGGTCCTTGCTGTCGAACGCCCCTTCCGGTACATTAAGGGCTGCCAATGGGAATGCAGGTTTGCCACAGGGGTCAGCCTTATTGGTGTTGGGAAGATGGCTTCTGAATTGCTCGTGCATCTAGGCCGCACATTTGTCCCATGCTTAGTCGGTAGCGGGAAGGGCATCTGGCTACCGCAGTCTGCTGTGTCGGAATTGGCATTCCCTCGTTCTAATAGCCTCCTCACAACTCTATCGTCTCCTTTAGAGCGAGCCAATGACAGATGGCGTCGGGTTTTTTGTCATCCTACGCGCCGCGCGAACATATTTGTTCTACTCTACCAGAATCTTTATTATCCCCTCACGCTTTCCCCTGGTGGCCAGCTGGGATGACGTTTGGCTGTCGATATCTACTCTGCCGGGGCTGACGTCACCCCGGTTGAGTTGAGTTTCCACCACTCCTTGTGCGCTTCCAAGCAGCCAACGCGGGAGGCGTATTACCCCGTAGTGCCCCCGGCTGATATAACAACCTTCCACTGTTGGCAAATCGGCTACAATCTCAATGATCCCGAGAACAAATGCACAGCGCCGACTGCCGAACAGAGAGGGCCTACCGAATCCAACAACATGCCAGTACCACTCCGGTGATTTTGAGAGGAACCGAACGGATATGTGGCTGTCGTCAGAGTGGTTTGGCACAAAGAGCTTCTGAAAGGTCCATTTTTTGGGTGGATGCCCCAGGGTTAAGGATATTCGAAAAGGGGGTATTTTGGAGATTAGGAGAGGGACCGGTCGTAAGGGGCTTGACCTGCTGGGGTTTCAGATAGCTTAAACAGGTTTCTGATATTGTCGAGTGAGCTGTACCAAAAGACCGGGGATGAGCCTAGAGGCACTCTTAGAGAGCAAAGCGACGGGATAGCAGAAGCCTCTTTGGCAACAAGTCCTTGGTAACAGGTCATCAATGCCCCTATTAAAGGAACATTGTGAGCATAGAGATTCGTCAACCCTATTCCAACTGGTAGGGTGCGACACAGTTCACCGGGGCTCGATGGCCGCCCCGGGTGAGATAAACAGCAAAATGGTCATGATGAGCCTCGCTCTCCCGCCCCGTCCTCTTATTGACCTAGCGTCTCATCATAAGAATGTCCTGACCCCAAGACATCAGCCATCTCAATAAGTTTCTGTTGCATGTGGCGGATTGTGGTTTGTCTCAGGATCGCATCGATACTCAGCGAGACTAGCAGGAGCCTAGATATATATTTGTCAGCTGATAGCTCGAGATAGCCCTACATTTCAGAAATATCTTCAGGAAGTTTCCCCAGGATGCCCATATCCAGACTGCTGTTCATCACATCTAGCCATATTCCCTCGCCCAACCTAGCAACAAGACGCTCCTCGGTTTCAGCCTGAGCGTATGGCCTCCCATTCCCGAACACTTGTCTGGAGACTCTTGTAGGATTTGATTTAGCGAATCAAGAAGTTTGGCTGGGTATCCTGCCCCACATTCATGTGGAGCATCAATGCATATGACTGTAGGCTTTATGTCCCTAGGCCGGATCGCACAAGCTATCTATCACCGAGTTAGCATCGTAGCTTGTTAGTGCCCTCCGTTTTCTTTGATTCCGCAGGATTAGTCCTTGTTACAGAAAAAAGTCCCTCCAGCCCCCGGATTATGATGGCAAAACAAAACTACTTCATCGGATTCACCTCACCCACTATCAGCATATCAACCTGTGAATTCCTCAGTGTGTAGAAGCCATTTTCCGATATTTTCAACTCGGAGGTCTTGGATGCCTTGATACCGTAACTTGGGATCTAGCGAGGATAGCCAAACTAGGATATGGGATAGGACATCGCCGACTGTAAAGTTACTCGACACACTAACAGCCATGAAGCTCTCGTTCATAGTGATGATACCGTGTCTGAGAGATTAGGAAATTTCCTCACCGCAAGTTAGGATATTGTAAATGATCGGTGATGGGAATGGTCGGCTACTGGTTAATTCAATAAATTTTATCCTAGCTATACCAATTCTGTTTTTACTAGCAAAACACAAAGCATAAACCACTACACGGCTACTGGAGTTCCTGGCTGCTAAAAAAAGTGGGGTCTTACGTGGAACCTCATGGATACCGTGGGTTCCTCCTATCAATCTCCCCCAAATTTGTGCCAGGCAGCCTCTCTCTGGCTGAGGGAGTAGAGCATCCAAAGCATAAGCAAACTCTTATGATTAGTCTAGTACGTGAGAAATAAAACCTAACTCTGCTTCGATCTACACACTCTCTTACACTCGGGCTCTATTATCTCTAAGCAGGTATCTTAATTCTCACTACTCTTTCCTCAGATGTTATATATCACAGTCATAGACCATCACTCGTCAAAGCGAGTTCAGAACAGTAAACTCACCTACTACAGAGTACCATAAAAGATGATACAGAATAGCAAGTTACTCTAGTCCCACCAGACGCTATTCGCCAGGCCAATGCAAGACCCCTTCAGACCTCAATCGGGATATAAGAGGCTCAAGGGGGGGCTCAACCCATGGCCACCAAAAGAGGAAAAGGAAACCCAATTCGGGTTTTTAAAGACACAAATAATCCCAGGTGTTGCGTATAAGAGTATCCTGAACCCAACTTAGCACCCCTACGGAGGCCTATTCTGCAAGCCTTTTTTTCTAATCATCCTATAATCTCTGCAGGTTGGCGATCCGGGATCCACTTTTTATAGGATAACTTAATCTATGAGCGCTCTCTGCAAGACAAACTCCTACGGTAGGAACTGGAATAGTTGAGAGTGACGCTGGGGGCCGAGAATTTCCCCCTTTAGATCAGAGGGGGAAGACCCAGAAAGTATTGTCTTTTGAGCCCTCCTTTGGGCATAATAAGAGGAGGAGGGACCTATGACTGATCTTACGAGGAAAGCAGCCCCAGCGTCCTAGCTGGGTTCTTGATTGTTCCGGTTCCCGCAGTATTGCAGGGGAGATCATTCCCCCACCTGAAATTTTATAGCGCACGCACGCCGTTTCCGTATTGTACATTACGGCTATAATTTGCAGTCTAGTATTAGTCGTTTAGCATAGGGTCTTGTTCGAAGACTAGTATCTCAGGACATGGCAAGGTTTTCATTAGCAAGCGAAGAAGATCATATACAGGTTCGTGACCTCCAACATGAGAATCCGACCTAGTGCCCTGAGGATAGAAAAATCGTAGTGGGTAAAAGCAGGGTTGGGCAGGACGGAATATGCCATCCTGATCGCTGGGAAGTCGATATTGCGCAGTGCTGTTGGCCGTTCAATCTTTCTTGGTAAGTTGGGGTAGGGGGCCGGTGCTCGTGGGGTGGCGGTGAAATCACGGTTGGGGGACTCCTTGCCGTATTTGCTTTTCTTGATGAGCCAGACCAAAAAGTGCAGGTGGCCCCAACCCCACTTCCGGCCCACCCCGAATAGAGTAGTATATAAGAATAATCCTCACTAAACCGCGCCCATGACGGAAACCAATTACCATCGTAACCTAATTTACAGCTAACTTTGCGTCGAGTTCCACGAATATTAGGAATACTTGTGCTTTGGATTATTTTTTCTCTTTACTGTATGCATAAACAATCCTGAGAATTAGAGGGGGGGGAGAAAAAGGAATTGTAGGAAAGCAAATGAACAAATGTGCAAAGAAAAACTCACAACTAGGAAAGTAAAAGGGAGTAAATATGATGGAAATTTCGAGTAATACCGACTAATCTTAATACACTGCAATAGAAAGGGTCCCCACCAACGCCAAACTTGATACTAAAACAGAAATCAACAAATCCTGACTCGACTTCACAAGGCAATGTGCGTAGAGGTTTGGAAGGGTATTTGAAAGGTGCGCGCATCCCCATCAGGTATGATTTCCTTCGAAGACGAAATATGTGAGCAGAGTTTTCGGGCGGCAGGCTTACTCCGGAAGGGGGGAGGCTACGATTACCACAAGGTGGTGTATAAACAGTGGAGATAGGGGAGGGGGGCAATGGCGCCATAGACACATTAATCGAGCGATTACGGTCCTAACAGATATGGCGCACAGGTCATCTATACTCGAGAGCAGTAAGGAGAGCAGTGCCTCCTCGGCCTTAGGATGCGCTGGAGGCGATAGATTCTAGGGGCTGTAGTAGCGCTACCACCCCCGCATGGCCAGACTTAGCAGCCCACCAGAGCGGCGTCCGGCCTGATTTGTCCGGCCGGCGGGGGTTGACGTCGTCATGTCCGAGCAGTATGTTCACCACTACCTCGTGCCCATCCCAAGCAGCGCCAAAGATTGGTGTTTGGCCGTATTTATTTGGTTTGTCAGGATTGACATCGTCTTGTCCGAGCAGGACTTCCACCACTCGTTCGTGCCCGTTCGAAGCAGCACCAAAGAGTGGTGTTTGGCCGTACACATCTGGTTTTTCGGGGTTGACGTCGTCATGTCCAAGTAAGATTTTCACCACTCCCTCGTGCCCGGCCCGAGCAGCACAATAGAGTGGTGTTTGGCCGCGGTTATCTGGTTTGTTAGGGTTGACGTCCTCCCGTCCAAGTAGTATTTTTACCGCCCCCTCGTGCCCACCCCGGGCAGCGCCAAAGAGCGGTGTTTGGTCGTACACATTTGGTTTTTCGGGGTTGACCCCGTCATGGTCGAGTAGGGTTTTCACCACTGCCTCGTGCCCATTCCAAGAAGCGCCAGAGAGTGGTGTTTGACCGCGGTTGTCTGGTTTGTTGGGGCTGACCTCCTTCCAGCCAAGGAGCAGCTTCACCGTCCCCCCATGTCCACTTTCCGCGGCCCACATCAATGGTGTCCGGCCCAAACCATCAGCCATATCAGAACCACAAAATCCCGCCTCTTCAAACAAAGCATTTGCGATCTCATCAAGCCCAAGGTATGCTGCGTAGTGAAGACCAGTGAATCCCTCGAGATGCCGCCACTTACCCCCCCACTCACCAAAGCCCCCTATTAAAAGAAGTTTGGCTGATATATGTCTGCTGAATTTACCGAGCAGCTGAAGCGCAAGTGATTCCACGCCTTCTGTTAGCCCATTTTTTGCATAGAGCCCCCAGTAACTAGAAGCATATTGGAGGAGGCATGTCTCTAAAGGAGCGCTGTCAAGGCTGTACGACAGTGCACTGATGGAATCAAAGTTAAGATACGTCAAGCAAACCTCCGCCATCGTTGACTGGGGGTTCTCGAAATGTTCGGAATGGCTGTTGAAATATTCTTGAAGCGTAAAGTGAATCAAGCGGACAGTTGAGCTCTCCCCCATGGTGACAAGCCCCAAGCAGGAGGCTATCAATGCCTTTTCCGAAGGGATATTATCGTAGTCCATATCCTTAGAGCCAATCTGGACGGCCAGGGCGTCGCATAGCTCCCCAATGTGCATCGGACGTTCCGAGTGAGAGATCCACATCAACGCAGCCATGCCGAGTGCAGATTTGACTTTACCCTGACCTCTTATTCTATCCAATGTCGCATCGTAGGCGCCGTCCAATCCGAGTCCACTTGTTATTAAGTCCAGTCTTTCTCGCCTCTTGTGGATTGTCGCCTTATCTAATATCGCGTCTATACTCAAAGAAATGAGTAGAAATCTAGCGACTATGGTCAGTGATTACTCGGGGCTTTAGATATAGAATTAGCCATCACATACCCGCCAGGAATCATTTCTAGAACGAGTTTCATAATATCAGCCCTGAGTGCAGGGCTCATCGCTTCCGGGTCCAAGTCATGATTCAACCTCATCACGAGATATTCCCGTATATCCTGACTATTTGGGCTGAAAGGGACAACCTCCGCGCTCCCCGGAAGATATCTCTCTACCGCACTTTGAATGTGGGGTCTCCCAGTAATGAAGAGCCGGACGTTTGGCGACGTCTGAGAAACGGCACGCAATGAGGTCAGAAGTTGGGATAAATGCTTATCCGAGCATTCATCTAGGGCATCAATACAGATGAAAGTCCGCTTCACGGGAGCAAGGGCAACCGGCAAGAGCTTATTGGCCTCTGAAACTTGGAGCCCTCGGCCCCCAACCTCGCTCTCTGCTCTCTCGAATGCTTCCTCGATCTCAGTAGGAACCATTTTTAACGCACTCACAAGCTGCTTGGTCAGGGCGCCTATCATGTTCGCAGCTGTTTGCCTCTCCTGGTCCTGGAAATCGCAATAGAGGCAAATGACCGCGACGTTCTCTCTCTCAAAAAGATCAAGCAGCCTATCAATTACTAGAGAGCTAGTGTTTTACCTAGTTAGCTATAACTACCTCGGAGGGATTATTCTTCCTACCATACCTGAGAAAAGTCTTTCCAACCCCAGGATTTCCGGAACAAAACAGAGTGGCCTTATCGAATTCACATATGCCGTCACGCCACCTGAGAAACTCATCGGATCGCAAAAACCATTCCCCTAAGCCATCCACTCGTCGGGCCCTCACGTCGTTGTGGCGTACACGAGGTTGTAAGGGCGATAACCAATTCAAGAGCTTGGCCCTTTCGTTCACATATGTTATATTAGTAGTGGCGTTGCGATTATTCATCTGGTTAAAACTGTTTGTATAGCCTGTACCGGTAGAATTCAGTTCCAGCTGTGTTGAAGGGTCCATATTGCTTCGCGGCGGACGTGTTGTTAGGATGGCAAAAGTGATAAGATATCTCAACTTTGAAGCTCAGCAAAAGTGGGGTCGTGTAATAATGTGTCGTGTAATAATAAGTTTACTTCGTCCAGCCCAGTTCGCAATGCTTTCAAGGAAAGAGAGGTACTTGTACCACCGCAATCCCTTGGCGGCAACAAAAGTACTGGTGCTACACAAAGATTCTGCCCCGACTCAACAGCCTCGTTGGAGGTCTGCCTTACTCCATGAGAAATTCATGCAAACTTTGTGGTTACCACTTGATAAGACCACCCTGTGCCTTAATCACATCTACCAACCACTCTTGCACACCATCTAAAGTGTGTTACCCCACAGAATTTGAACCACACATGTTTGGCAATCTTGTTCTTGTACTCGTAGAGTAAAAAACTCATAGAATCTACCAGCTCCCGCAGCCCTCTACTGATCTCTGGACTCTGGGTCGAGACATACACAGGGGGATCAGCATTCTCCAAACACGGTAAAAGATTGGCCCACTGGAACACATTGGATCTCGCTAACCGGTAGGAGAACTCGCAATCCCACTAACTTGTCTGGCTAAGCCTATCCTGGACTGACGGGAGGATCATGGCTGATGATCCGAAGGCGGATTTCAAGAGTTCTTAGGGTGCCTTCATTGCCGCCAAGACGTTGCCACAGTCTGGCGACGCTCGTAACTTAGACTACCGTATCCCCATTCTCTCTTTCGTTTTATATAGTTATCATAGGCCGTCACTCGTCCGGGTTAGCGTTCGAATAGCAAGCTCACATAGCATACGATCTCATAGAACACGACATCATACGGCGACTTACCCCACCCCACCAGACGCCGCCAACTAGGCCGCTGCAAAAACAAAACTCGAGTTCTCAATCTAGATATAAAAAGAGGGAATAGTCTACCAATAGCAGGTGAAGGAAGACAACAACCCAGTCTATACTCTCAAATACACAATCACAGTAGCCCCCCAGTGGGTAAGGATTTCCCGAATCCAACTCGGCTTGGTTCCTCTGCAGTAGCGTTCACCTACAGGCAATCCTCCTCGTACGCTTGCCAAGCTCCATTCCGGGGTTTTTTGTCCAACAACCATCTTCTAATCTCTGCAGGCCGGCAATCTGAAGCATGCTTGTTATGATGGAGTTTAATTTATCGGCGCGTCCCGCAGGACAAACTCCTATGGCGAAAGACATCACTGCCGGGATTCAGATTTTAGAGTGCAAGATGTCGTTTACTAGTATTGCGCCTTGCAGCAGTGATTTGCGGTATTGTACTAATTTTTTACAATACGGTAGCGCAAGGTATTCTTCGAACACTAAACCCAGGGCTAACCAGCCGCGGGGGGGCTGCTGAGCACAGCGTCCACTGAAAGGCGGTCAATTACATTTTTATTTTAGATACCCATATTTTCGTGAACAAGAAGCAAGCCGTCCCGGGCGATGTATTCATGAAAAGACACGAGCAACTGCAATCCCAAAGCCAAGTCAAGTAATGTATTATTATACACTCCGCAATTTTCTCATAATATTTGCCCTACTAAAACCACTCCACGTCCAGCCCCCAGATCTAATTGTTAGTATCCATCAACATTTTCTCAATCGCATCGTCCAACTTTTGGTGTTGCTTCTTCCCAGCGATCTGATTATTTTTCCAGTCCTCCTCTTTCCTCTCGACGCTATCCAAGCCATTCCTAATCACTTGATCTAATTCTTCTGCTTTTGCCGCGACCGCTTTTTTTGCCTCCTCTAAATTTTCAAGAAATTCGTCGTATTCTTGTCTATGTGAATCGTCGACTCCCTGGATTAAGTTTTTACCCCGAGCTTCGAAATCCTCAATCATCTCTATCGCAAGCTCTTCGCCACACGCTAAATATTTGACAAGTCCCTATTAATTATTAGCGTGAAATCGCAATAGCTTCGTGTGAGTAACAAACTCGAGTGATCTGCTCTAGTGCTGAGAGCGTCTCGTTGAGATGTTTAGGTAACGACTTCCGCCAAATAATGTAAGCATCCTCACCACCTTCCTGATCATCCTCGCCTCCATCTTCACTATCACTAGATTCACTGGATTCGGAGTCCGAATACGTATCGGAGTCCATATCAGGGCCATCCTCATCCGTATAGGCGCTCATATAATCTTCGACCTCAGTATCTCCATCTAGCTCATCATGATTAGGATCCTCAGTCCACTCTTGCCTCCGAACATGCTCCCCTTTGATAGGAACCACTCCTGAAGCTCTATGGAATTTCTCCTCTGTCAACCGCTGGTCGGAGAGGTTCCCACGGCAAGGGGGCCTCTGAATTTTTACAAGCCGTTGTTTCTGCGGCATCTTGGAAAAACGTGTCTTTGGATGCCTCTTCCTGGCTAAGGCGACGTCTGGAAAGGTCAGTAAGTGCTTAGCATAGCTTCGAAATCTTAACAACGCACCCTTGAACGGCCCATCTTCGGTGTTGGTCACTTCTACTCTTGCACTCTGGATTAAATCCCTGCTATCTCCAAGCTCCCGCTTACCGTCCCTGATTAGCTGAACTTTCGGTTTCAAGTGATGTAGAACAGGCGGCGATGATTTAGGCATGTTAGCACCCCTCTTCGCAAGTATTTGCAAGACCTTAGCTATCGCGGGTTCCATAGATTCTGGGTCATCTGAGTCTTCCCAAGGTTCGGTCCTTTGATGAATCTTGTGTGGTTCCTTTTGCGGAAGGGGAGGGGGTAGCACCGGGGAGGGCGATGTCGATGATATCGAAATCACATCCTGCGCTACTTTACGAAGTCCCCCAAGCGGTATAAGTTCTGCAGATTGGTTCTTAGATCCATCGATGTATCTGCCCACTCCCTCTTTGTGTTTAAAATATTCCCAGCCCCCTTCATCACCGGTGCTGACACTTGGGCTTCTAGATTTGCCACCCTTTGGGCTAGCCCTGGCTAAATGATGTGTTTGCTCCGCAGAGAGCTGTCTGCCCAGTGCAACTATCCTCTCCCCTGGGACGCTGGGTGAGTTTTCGACGAACATGTTTTCCTCAGTCTCACGCCCTTGTTCAGGAGCAGAGTCCATTGGTTTATTTAATATTTCCCATGATACTTGTTTTAGCCTTGTAGGTGACTTTGAAGCGTCTGGACTGGAAGGGCTTCCATTTTCATCAACCTAGTCATATATGTTAACATTCGTGTTATCATTAGATTCAAGTGTGTTACAACCTCAGCATGTCCAGTTTCTGTCCTTTGAAGTATTAACCCTCCCTTTTTCTCTCTCGTATCCCAAACAACTATATCCTCATCTCCCTCGGACAGTATAACAAGGTTCTTAAGCCTCTGGTTTGTGGAGAGTTTGGCTAGATCATTAGGCATTGACAGCTCTTCATCGTAGGTCGTGCTATGGATCATGAGCCCAGTAGGGGAATTTTCTTTGGAGAATTCGATTGGGCTTAGAAGATGTGGCTCGTTTATTGCGGCCTTGGGTACTGCATCCGCGCTCACCGCCCGATCACAAGTGACCTTATCTTTAAGCTGCATCATTGGAACACTTTCTCCGGTTATTTGCGATGGCGGGCTCGAGGTCCAAGAGTGAGGAGTGCTCATGGTACGGCATTCGTTCAGATCGGAGGTGCTGGTGCTCGCGTCTACAAGATTTAATATAGGACGAGGTGTCGGTGCTTTTGAAATATTTGCTGATGCAATTGGGGCATTTCTTTGAAGATTTTCTCGTAGGTCATAGAGAACTGCTAAAGGTCCTGAAGGAGTGGACGCGCCTGGAATATCAATACTTGAGGACCTTTTTGCGAGATCATTTACCGTTTCCGGGGGCACCAATCCCTTAGGAAAACTTTCGAGTGAACTGTGGTGGTGCTTCTGAGATTCTCCGCCATGCGCAGATGTCCCCTTGCTCGGGTCATCAGGACCTCCAAGAACTCTCGGTACTGTCCGTGGGGAGCGTGCGCTAGGCTCTGGAGGGTTTTCCGGGCTTGAGATATCCGAAGTTCTTCCGTCTTCCCTACTTTCCCCGTGATTTATGTACTCTTTCTTGTTGAGTGGTGGCAGGGTGCCACGACTGCCTGTCACCCACCCAGCCAAGTCAGGTCTCTCACCGATTGAATCTTGAGCTTCAGAGGAACCATCCATTTGAGAAAGGGAGGCCACGGATTCGGGACTGCCGCTTGCACCGAACGTGGGTGCATGAGCTTCTCCCCTCCGGTCATGGCCGACTGCCCCGGGGGGCGAGGTTCTTTGGCGTTTATGAGAGCCTTGGGCGAGCTCTTTTGGAGTAACGGTGGTTTTTTGAGCTTTACGTTTTGAGCTCACCGCTGTAGTCCTATGATTTTGGATGTGCTCCGGGGCTACCGCGCTCGTTTCCCTCGCCGCTCTTGGACCCCCAGCACCCTTTTGCCTTCCTCCCAGTTGCACAGCCCTCGCTCCTCTTCGAACACCCCTTCTCCCTATATCAGAGGCCCGGGTAGCACTCACACCCTCCAGGATAGGTGCCTCTTTTCTCTTTTTCACTGAGGCGTTGGTTTTATATGCCTGAGGGAGTGCACGCTTATTTGTCGTAACTGACCTCCGTTTCTTTCCCGGCGAAAGTAACCCCACTGGAGCTCCCTCCGGTGTGTGCTCTACTAGTCCCTCCCGTTCGCTCTCCCCGCTGGAGGATGGGATGATCATAGCCTTGGGTGGCTTCCTCTCTCTTAGGGATCTTCTTAGGCTAGGCTGTGCTTCCGAGGTGTCGGTCGTCTGGACAGTTTTTGTGAGGGCCTTAGGTTGCGGGGGGGGTGCGGACTTCCCAGTTTCCATTTCCATTTCGCCGGGAGGGCGTGCTGCTCCTGGCCCAACGGTCTCGCTTCCTGGGTGAGAAGGTGTACTTTCTTCTGCGCTAGAGTCAACCACCCTGGCCTCCGATTTGTACGAACGGCCCTTTCTTCTTCCCCGATTCCCAGCGACAACCTTCCCTTCCACTTCTAACCTCCCTTTGGCCATATCCGCTGGATTGGGGACATGTTTGGCTTTTTGACCTATGCCCGAATTGTGCTTCTTGACCCCGCCTCCTGCTTTTAGCCCCTGAGAAACTGGGCTACTCAAGGGTAATTCCCATATATCGTCACTGATGGGTAGTGGCTCTGGCTTCTTTCGCGGCAAGACAGGTTTTATATTTTTTGTAATCCCCCCATTTTTCGGCTTCCCCGACACAGGTTTTTTGGCCTCCACAGGCCGCACAGGTGCCATAGGCTGTTTTGCGGTTGCCCTCTTTCGCCCAGTATTTTGTTTTTGGAGAGAGGGTGGTGTTGGCACTTCTCCCCGTTCGTTCGCCAGTCGATCCTTGAGCTTGCCTCGTTTTTTAACCTCCTCAAGCGGCATCAAGGAAGGTACCCGCTGCAGTATGCTTGATAGTCCATCAGTGGGCGCCTCATTGGTTTGGCTTGGCTTATTTTCTCCTAGACCTCGCAACCCAGTGCTCCCCACAAAGTTACACTTCGTTGCTCTGAAGAGACTGCTTTTAGGCATTTGGACAGCCGGATGGTCTATGAGACCACTTGGATAGCCTTGCTGGGAGGCGAGAATACCCCCCGAAGCGGTTGGCGAGCTTAGTGGCGAGCAATCCTGTGATGCTTCCCAGATCTGCTTTGGACTAGTTTCTATGCTCGGTGGTCTCAGGGCCCCGACAGAAGCCTTTGCCCCCGCTGGGAGGTGAACCCCGGGGCTTCGTCCGATTATAGGCGATGAAGCACCACCACCACAGGTGCCCTCGAGATCTGCTGTGTCGACAGATAATATTTCCCCAGACTCAGACTGCCCACTAAACGTGGCCTCAGCCCCCGCCGGGCTATTGACAGCGTCAAGCACATATCCCCGGCGCTTTTGCAGCTCTTCCTCTTTTTCCTTTTGCGATTGAGTGATTTCCGGATTAACAAGCATACCACCAGCAGCACTAATATGAGGGGTATTTCCTTGCATGCTTGACAGCATCAGCCCACGGCATCTCTCAACATTTTCTACAATGTCATCGGCTTCCTCCGCGTAACATGAAACCATGATGCTATCAAACCTAGACGATGGTCGCATTGAGATAAGATAGAGATAGCCGCTGTCACCGGAATCCGACAAATGAAGTTTGAGATATCTCAATTGGCCCTTGAGGTCACCAGGCACTGCTTCATCGATGGGCTCGATCTTTGTGATATTGGTTATCTTTATATCTATCCACTCGCAGGAGCCGTCGGAATTAGGTGGTATGTATATGCTGAATAGCTCGCCGATGCTAATCGACACGGCGCCCCTTCCGAAAACCTGGGGTTTGCTCTCTCCTAGGCGGACTTGGTATGCATTGAATGCTGTTGGGAAGAGACTACAGATGTAAGCCGGGAGGATCGAGTAAATTACAAACGGCGCAGGAGTTACCCAATATCAAGGTCATCCAGATCCTCCTCCAGCCTTGTCACAAACTGTGCAAATCCTCCATCCCATTGGCTCCCATGCTCCATGGGAAAATCTTTGCTGAAGTGTATGCTATCCTGTGCCCAGAAAATTTCGAGCCTATCTCTGATATCCCCCACGACGCCAGAGCTGCGAATCGTCTGCCAAATAATTTTCCCTGCCACAATCTTGAGCATTCTATCAGTCCCTCTCTCAATTATATCGCCAAGCTCTTCCCTATTGCCGCGAAGCCTGCTTGTTAACAAAAATATCCATTTGATGCCAGACGAGACATACAGTTGCTTTTTCTCGATCCTCAGTAATCTCTTCCTATTTTGCTCAGATCCATCCAACAATTCAGCGAGCAGCAATCCAACCCAACGCCTCGTGAAGTCCAAATTTTCCTCTTCTGTAAAAAATGAGAATAATTCTAAGATAGATCCTTCACCAACAGTATCCTTATAATTCTTCACCGTGTCACTCTCCATCACTCGCGTCTCGACCCTATCGGTCAAGGTTTCCAATACTTCCTAACTCAGTAAGCCTCAGACCAACACGACCAAAAATAAATTAAGCCCTTACAATCAGCCGAAACAAGCCCTGGTCCCTCTCTAAACAATTCCTAGCCCTAAGGAGTGTCCTTGTTACTGCTGTGAAAGTTTCCGCTTCGAGCAGACACCACCTTTTGTAATCCTCTCCCAAAGAATTGACTAATTCTTGGATGCTTGTGGGGCGTAAGCCGATGCTATTGCTGTTTAATTGAATGTTGAGCTTCTCGACGATTCCCCTCAAGTTCCTAATAAGTGCGTCAGGCTAGGGTAGGGTAATATTTAATCGAGCGCCTACCCACCGTGATGTTTCAGGTTTCCCTAAGCACTCCTTGAAAAGCAACGATAGAGCAGATAGCGAATAAAGGAGTTCGTCAGGAGGGCCTAAAGAGATGGCTAAGGAAGAAGGGTTTTTAGAAGTATCCGGATTAGCCGTCATGGCTAGGCAATGTTTGTGTTTGTCGGTGGGGATAAGGAAAGCAGAGGTAAGATATTATCATACCGGAGGGGGGGGGTTGCACCCTCACTGGCTGTTGAGGGCGAGGCGAGGGTGGGTGGTTCTTGTCGTAGGTCCCACCGCGCATGTGCCGGCACCGAAGGCCCGGGATCTCCAGGGGTGGGCTAGCCCCGCGTGCTTGCGTTTGAGAGGGGACAGGTTCAGTGCCAGGGGGCCTATAAACACCACAGGCGGAGTATCATACAGCAAGCCATACGAAAGGGCGACAAATTGCCCTAGTCTATCAGTTGCTAGTACAAGCGCGCAGAAAAACAAGAAAATTCGAGTGACATCGTATGATTGTCTAGTTTGCGGTTGGAATGCAGAGGCAAACCTAAAATATCCCAGAATTATTGAAACGCAAGCGCGCATAAAAACCAAGCGGGGCAAACCTCCCTTGTATGATATTTGACATCTAAATGTACAGTAACTTACGCCCCGCAAAATGTATCTATGATTAATGGATCGAGACAAATGAACGAAATCAACCCCATTTCTCCACCTCTTCGATCAAGCTCTCTACCTTAAACCCGCCATCACCCTTCGAGAACATCTCTAACAACTTTTTCCTCCTCATCCCGCTCTCCTCGCTCTCCAGGGCCCCATAAAACTTCTGGAGGGCCATAACTAGCCATCTAGCATCATCAGCAGTAACCCCTCTCTCAGGTGTCACCGCGCCCTGTGCTAATACAACACCCTTCTCATCTGCTAGTTCGAGGTGGTGAGAGAGCGTGGTATGTGGCACGGCAAGCTCCCCCCTTAATTTGTATTCGGCGAGAGAGGTGAAGATAATTGTGGAGGTACGTGGCGCTGGGAAGGTCCATTGGAGGAAGTGCATTTCGGCACCGTTACCTCGTGGGAGTGGGAGGATGAACTTATAGAGGAGAAGCGTGTCAGCTATAGCAGTGTGTGATAGAGAAGGGAAGGAGATACCATCGGGTATTGACAAGCAGACTTTTCAAGCTTGGCATAAGTATCCTTAAGAATCACGGCACAGAGGCTATTCTTGTCATCGAGAAAGCGAGCTCTCCAGATGAATTCTATCTCCTTCGGATCAGAGTGCGCGGTAAGCTTATCCACATCGACAAACGACGAGAGTGTTTTCACGCCCGGAGGTGGGGGATCGGTGGATTCTGTCTTTCTCGATTGGATAGAAGGTGGCGAGGATGCGAAAGCAGTTTTTGCAGATGGAGAAGCCTTTGGGGATGGAGGAGGCGGGGGAGGATCTTGCAATAACGCGTGTATAGGTGATGGTGATGGCGCAGATTCTTTCCGCACTTTTTCAATCCTGTCTCGATATACTTCCCGAAGTTCTTCAAGCGAGCCTAATCCCTCGCTTAGCTTTTGTCAGTTCAATCAACCAATAATAATCGCCAATAGTAAATCGGTGTAGGTCACCTTTTTATCCTCGCCTCGAGCTTTTCACGATATTTCTCTAATACGCGAGGTGCGGTGGGTGTCTGTAGAAACCGGACGTTCAGAACTTGAGCATTCCGGCGTTGGATTCTCGGGGTAATCTTCAATTTGGGCACAATTACACGGCGGATTATGAAAGGCCGGATAACGGAAGCCATTGTGCAATTGGTGAAATATCAGTGCGCCGACTGCAGGCAAGGAGAGCTTTGGAGCAGGAATAAATTTAAGTTACGATATCACGACAATCTTTGTGGGGAAAAGACTCGAGGGCATCAATGTTGGTCACGTGATTATCCATTGAGGTGCAGGGTCGGGTAAGAGGTGAGGAAGAACAGTTATCTACCGGCACTCGAGTACGGGTAAGGTTAACCAGCCAAATATATCCCTGTCCGTTCAGGTTAATCTTTCCCTGCTCATATAATTTAATTCTTTTCAAAACCGGCTCAACACCATGATGGCACCCCACAACGCCTGCGGCATAGGTTGGTTTTCCCCGAAAGGTTATTGACGTTAAATACCCGCTACCTGAATGTTGGAATCCTTGGTCAAGTGGCACACTTGAGGAACACCGAGTCCCTACATTGCCGCCTTGCGACCCCGGCTTCTGCAATTGATGTGACAACAGCACAGCACATGAGGGCTGCTTCTCAAAGTTGGCTCTATTCCCGAATGATCTGTGCACTCCAAGATTTATCAACCCCGAAGTATGATATACTCGAATATGCAAAGCGATTTTTTGGGTGTCTGGAATGGAAAAAAAGTGAGTGACCCGGTTGTAGTATAACCAATGCCTCCGCAGGTACCTAACTTTGTGGAAACGGCCATAACCCACTCCTTCAGTCAGGTAACTCACATTCCGACTACCTTAAAAATCGCCGAGCAAAACTCCGGGTCTCTACTCTGGCCAGGCCAGAAAAAGAAACTCTCGAGTTTCTCGAGTACTGCACGAGCACAATAGGTGCAGGCCCTCATAACAGTGGTCTTTTGCAACAAAGAGGCTTTGGTGAAATAAGAACTCTAACCTCTGCCCCGGTCCCCACCCTTTGGAAAGAAAGCCCCCCCCTCCAACTGCACCCACGCACGAGCTTGGCGCCGTAGTCTTTCTGCGACCTTCACAAACCCCGCGACGACCCTGTCTTCTCTCCGTTGCTCTTCCACACTGCTCCCCCCTGCCCCAAACTCAGCCTGTGTTGCCGCTCATCCCGTGATATCAGTAGCGATCTTTTGAGAAGCAAGATTATCCCGCCCTACCTTGCGAAATGCCTATCCAGTCACCCCTTCCCACGATTGATATCCCCAAAAAGGATATACATTCGTTCTTGTTCGAAAGAGAGGATAGACCTTTCCCAGAAGACCAAGGTAGGCTAATTCGGTGAAACCTGTGGCTTGGGAACCGAAGTTTCTGAGCCTTCTGACATACGGTAGTCGTTTATATTGATGGAAACACCAAGCGCCAATTAACCTATGCGGACGTTCGAGATCAGGCGAGGACTTTCGGAATCGGTCTCAAGTCTCTGTGGGGTTGGCAAAAAGGTGACGTTTTGGCAGTTTTCAGGTTTGCTACCAGAACCCCAATACAAATTTCCCCTACAAAACATTATTGCTTATACTTAAGTAATACTGACCCCTCCTCTCCCCTTTTTTTATTAAGCACGAACCAAATCGACACACCGCCTGTGGTATGGGGAACTCTGTGGGCCAGCGGCGTTATTACAACGGCGAATCCGGGCTATGGAGTGGAGGAACTTTCTTTCCAGCTGAAGGACTCGGGGGCAAAGGCCCTGGTGACGTTGGTTGATTTGCTCCCGATTGCTGCGCAGGCAGCCGCGGATGCGGGAATTCCAAAGGACCGGATCATCGTTTTGGGCGATAAGAAGACCAAAGAGCACAGGCACTGGAAAGACATTATTGACACAAGCATCACCAAGCGGAGGAGGGTGAAGGTTCAGAATCCGGAAAAAGAACTAGCATTTTTAGTATATAGTAGTGGAACAACTGGCCTGCCTAAGGGGGTGATGTTGAGCCATAAAAACATCGTCGCAAACATCGTGAGTCACCCTCCCCCGCTACCCGTGGGGGGGAAATGGGGGTTATATACTAACTCTTCATCTGCACCCTTGGCCTAGCTTCAATTTATCCCTAATGACCCACTGGATTGGACCGAGGATAAACTCGTTGCGTTTCTGCCCTTCTTCCATATATACGGATTGACTTGTGGGTTTCTTCGAAGGCTTTAAATACCGCTTAGGCTGGAACCTGATCTTTCTAGGCATAATGCATCACGCAGTTCTACGGGGATTACCAACGGTGGTAATGGATCGCTTTGACCTGAATAAATTCTGTCAGCATATCCAGGACTATAAGGTCACTTTTGTATATGTGAGTTGATCGATAGAAGGATCGACGTTAGTTCGGGTGACTGACCTCTCTACAGCTCGTGCCACCCGTGATTCTTCTTTTGGCAAAGCACCCTGACATAGCCAAATACGATTTCAGCAGTCTCAAGATGGTGAACTCTGGTGCTGCGCCGCTCACCCGAGAGTTGGTAGAGTCTCTCTGGGCTAGACTGAAAGTTCCTGTTAAACAAGGTCTGTTTTCACGCCACTGGAGGGGCAGTTAGCAGTACTGCTAACTAGGAATGGCTTGAATCAGGCTACGGGCTTTCTGAGACTTCCCCAGTGACGCACTCTATGCGATGGAGTCAATGGAGATCACATGTTGGGAGTGTTGGACCTTTACTTCCTAGTAGGCGTATTTCGCCCACTCACCCGGACACTGATACTAATTATTCCTGTAGATATGACGGCAAAGTATGTCAACGAAGAAGGGGTAGAAGTTCCTGCCGGTGAAACCGGAGAACTCTGGATGGCTGGACCCAATATCATGATGGGTTACCTTAACAACCCGACGGCAACTGCCGAAGCAATTACCCCAGATGGGTTCTTTAAGACTGGTGATATCGGATACCAAGATGGCGATGGAAACTTTTACATCACGGATCGTCTAAAGGAATTGATCAAGTATAAGGGTTTCCAGGTCCCGCCTGCTGAACTCGAGGGTTTGTTGTTAGGACACGAAAAGGTTGATGACTGTGCCGTAACTGGCATCTACAGTCCCGAGATGGCAAGTGAAGTGCCTAGGGCATACGTTGTCCTAGTTGCTGGGGTGGAGCGGACTAAAGCCACGGAGTTGGAATTGATCAGGTATGTCGAAGATAGGGTTGCTCACCACAAGAGGTTGAGAGGGGGAGTCAAATTTTTGGATGTGATTCCGAAGTCTATCTCCGGAAAATTATTAAGGAGGGTTTTGAGGGATATGGCCAAGGGAGAGGGCCATGGAGAGGCAGCCAAACTCTAAAGGGATCTTATTTCAAGATGCTTTCATACATTGTGTATAACATCTAGAAGTTTTCTTGATTTATTATCTATTGTGTGGGATGTGGTGCGCCTTGAGCCAGCTTACTGTATCGATGGAATAGCCTGTTTAGTTGAGTAGATTGATTATAAAATGCTTTTTAGCAACATATGATCTTCGCGAGCTTCGGCTTGCCGTGAATCCAGAGGGTGGGAGGGGAGGAAACACAGGACTTAAGCTACTAGTATTGTGCTTGTGCCACAGGGATACTACACGGCACTGTAGGTCTAACGAAGCCCAGGGAAATCCATCTGCAGGGGGGGATACCATGCTAACTTAGCATCGATCTACTACTCTCGCGGGGCAGAAAGGGGAAAGGCTCGGATCAAGCCGTGGCGGAGTGACCACAATTTAACCCGCTCAAGTACTCGAGCACATGTACTCGAGTACTGGTACTTGGGGTGGGACCATTAATCCGGACATCCGGACAGAAATGTTGATAGAATTTAGGTGCGCTGCTTCCTCGCTCCGCGCGAAATTCTTGCAAAATTCTTGTTCAGGGTGTCCGGACACTTCTTAACCGCGCCCTATATAGTACTATCTAGTACTGAAAGTGAAGACAAAGTTCAAGCTCTTAACATGCTCGAGTACTCGTACAGTACCAGTAGTCGGTAGTGTGTAACATGACGTCGCAAGCAACCAACTCTGCCCAGAACAAAAAGGCAGAGCAGCAGGTAAATTCCGGTAAAACACAGGAAATCCTGTGGCTGCATGCCCTACGGTAGCTTTCTCATGCCTCTCCCTCCCCTCCCCCCTTCTTCTCTAGATCAATAAAAGACCCTATCACGTAAGGGGGGAAATCACCATCGCCATTCCCTTTTTCAAATCAATCCCCCTCCTTGGCCGTGCCCTGCCAACGTTACTGTGCTCCATCAATCACCCCACTACGATAACAACCTCCGGTCTCAGCTCTCGGCCTCAGCTCTCTGAAAACTACCATAACCCAATCGACCGCTACCCTCACCCCAACTAGCCTTGCTACTATATATCCAGCAACGCCTCCGGCAGACTATCCCCTTTCTCTTTACACTTTGCACACTCTCTCCCAACATCTAGCGGCCCCCAACCCCCCAACAAAAGAATGCCGTTCCGCGATGCAATCCGTGAGATGAGCGGGTTCCACCGGGACGAGGTAACTACCCCCGATCCTCCCATTGTTTCGTCGATTCCAACCTCTTCTTCGTCTTCTCTTCCAAGGAGCAGCGGGAGTGGAAGGGGAATGATGGATCGGATGGCTGATGCTGGAGGAAATTTACGACTTCGTCGGAATGAAATGAAGTTACGACCTGAGGACCCTTATCTTAGCTGTGAGTCTTTCTATTGCTGTTCTTACTATCTAAGACGGAATTCATTACTAACTGGATGAATTACTAGATTATGATGTTTGCGGTATGTTTATCGGCAGTCATAGGTTGACTGGAGGCTGATTCGGGCCGACGCAAATAGTTACTAAAGAAGACATCGATTGTTTGAAGGGAGACTGGTTGACAGACAATGTAGGGGCCCCCACCCTTTCCTTCATTCTGCTCTACTATTTCTTTGATTTTGAGAATGAAATGTTTTGTCAGAGATATCTTTTTTTATTACTAACAATCAGGGCGAGGGCATAGAATATCTCGTTCTGGGAGGAGTGCGTTTCTTCTTAGTGTCATTGTTTCTGGCTCGTTTCTTGTTATCGGTCATGCTAATGACAGGTATTTCCGCGGTTTCGTTTTATGGGAGCCCTAGATATCTTGAACATGAAGAGTTATTGAAACATCCTAACAATAAAGTCATGCTGTTGAGACCCTCAATGGTGTTCCTGCTAAAAAATACCAAAGGTATAAATTCAAAGAGCTCCTAGCTATCTCACCCACAGCTAACGGCTTTATTCCTAGATCCGCTTACACTTGAGTCTGCTCTACCGGATGTGAAAAAGGCCTCCCACATCTTCCTCCCCATTAACGACTGCCGCAATCCCTCGGTTGCCGAGGGTGGAACGCATTGGTCCCTTTTAGTTGTTGGCGTCAGCGACCGTGTAGCATTCCACTATGATTCACTCTCGCCTGCGAATTGTGGTGAAGCTCGAGAGGTATGTAAGAAGTTGGGCGTGTTACTCGGGTTTTCACTCCAATTTTCCGATCTGGAAGACACACCACAACAGGATAACGGGAGCGACTGTGGGGTACATGTTTGTTGGGCGATGAAACACTTGCTCGTTAAGAGGCTCTTAGCAGTAGAGCGTGAGAAAGAAGTGCAAATGAGCCTTCGGGGTAAACGAGTCGATGCAGCCGGTTCGCGGAAGGATATGTTTAAGATTTGTGAAGGCTTGAGAAAGAAGGCTTCTAGAAGGTTGCGACCATGTCCCCTCCCCAGATGTGGGCCGTTGCAAATGTGCCACTGACACTTCCCACTTGCGCGACATATAGTGCAAGCCCTCGTACGTCAAAACACGATGGGAAAGACAGTCCTCCGAGGATCGGTGATGATTAGCCTTAATTTTTCTTTGCTCGCCCTGCATTACAGAATTACTCCTTTTTCATTTTTGATTAATAACCACCATCGAGAAAGGGTATACCCATATCACCAGTTTAGTGGAAGCTTCTCCCGTCTACCCTATAGTTCCTCACTCTAAACCTCGGCTCGATAAGGTGGAATATTTATGTCCTCGCTCACTTGGGTTGTTGGCTCCTGCAAGGATTTTTGTCTCCCTTTTCTTCTTTGTTTTCTTCTTCGTGCGGCTGCATAAGGTTGGTTTCGGGTTTTAGCTCTTGGTTTCGGCTCCCGGCCCGATGTCGGCCAATAATACGTGAAATGGAATAGTTGACATACGTATTTTATGCTCATGGTGAGTCACTCGTGGATCGTTTAGTAGGCAAAATATACATTGCAACCAGGCTCTATTACTTCAAATGCCTCTCGCTTTCTGTGTAGAGTAGATAAAAGTCCGCAAAGATTGTACTGTGCATTTCTGACACCTGGCTTATTCCAAAGCTTCTTGGGGGCTTATTATAGTAGAACCTATGCCATAATGGTCACTCTAAAACGCTCAATTTTGGTGTCATTTGACCCGTGTCCCCCCACCAGACAACCCGCACCACTGGGCATGAGAGATCACTCGGTGAGATTTTTATTTTTTCGCTAGGGTGGGGGCTAGCGCGGCTGGAGCAGGCTTCCGAGCGGAAGTACAGAGAGCGCGATGCGGTTCCTTTGGGTTACAATTCACTTTGGGCGATATTAAGCATAGAGCAGTGCGTGCCGCTGCAGGTACTACTGTAGCAGGAAGTAGGGAAGGGCGGAATATCATGCGCGCAACACCCCATTCCCACAATTGGGATACACCAACCATCCGCCCGCCCCCTCAAGTGTAACAGCTTCACGTCAGACCTCACGAAACTTTCATACCCCCCCGAATTCCTGTCCTCCTGCCGGGGCGAGCCGCTTGTCCGGATGAGAATTACTTACCATAATTGTCCATAAAATGTCTATCAGCCCTCTCCCAAACCTCCGTGGCTATAGGTGAGGACTCGGAGTCGTACAGACCCATCCCGTATCTTGCTCTTAACTTCCTCGGCCGGAAAATATGTGGGCAGATGCTGGTTACTAACTTCTAACTCTGGTAATGTGATTCTCTGCAGCCCAAATTTCAACCAGGGGTCTCATTGCGGCAGATGAGCGGATTTGATGAGTGATAGTCCCGGCAAGGTTAGCATAGTTAGGGAATATCGACGAAATGTGAATTGGATTGGAGTCGCTTGATATATGTGCACGTCCTTTGTTCCTTGCCAGGGCTCAGGTGAGAGGTTCAGTTTTCACGTTAAGAAGAATTGCATAGTTGAGGTGGACATGCTGCTCGATACTAGTGGTGTGGTGTTGGAGATAGTCAATCTCTGGGTTTCCATAACTCTGACCGGTGATGTACTGGACGGATGCAACTTGTATAACCTCCTTTGTAGGCAACTCAACCAGCACTTGTCAGAGAGGTTCAACAGAGCTGAAGCTCTTCTCATCCTTGAATTGGATAAAGCTTGACGGGCTAAACCTGAGCGTCTTCCCTAAAAGTCCAGTATCAGGATCATGGTGGAGCCATCCCTTGGAGCCAAGAACAACATCTCTGCTCGAGGCCATATGCACTTGCATTGGCGTCTCTATCTTTCGTTGGAACGCGTTTTTGTGATCTCTGTATGCGCCCCAGTACAAGAATTGTGAAGTATGCTCTTTATGCCGCCAATCCCTCAAGATAGCTCCACAGGCCTCCACCATCTTCCCTGAGGCCTGGTTAAAAACGGCATTCATTTGAGTTCTCATTTTTTTTATCATCTCTCTTCATGGCCCCCAGGCCACGAGGCATGCGGAGAGTATTGGAGAGGTGGAAGAGGTGGAGGAGCTCGCTGTCAATCACCTTTGGGAAGATTGGTTTGATGATGGCTTTCCACCCAACCACAATAACAAAATCCATCCGAGAGTAGACAGTCTTCCCAGGCACTCAACGAAAGCTTCACCGCTGTTCCCAACTATGCAAACAATATCGGCAGTCACATGTCCTGTTACCTGTGTACGTCTGCCATCGAACATCATATCTGTTACAGCCCCGTCCAGGGTAGCCTTCCCATCACCAAACGGGAGCCGGTAGTAAAATGCTTTGATTCTATCGTTCCTTTCCTCCAATACCACGGGGATAGACAGAGGCAGTTTTCGTGATAGCGGAACCTGAGTGGCAACTTCAAGGTACAGGCTCCCCTAGTATGGTGTGCTCCTCAATGGGGTCAATGATAATTTCCTTCTGCTCCGACAGCCTAATCTCAATACTGTAGTCTTGACAAAGCAGCCAACAGAATGGTTTTTTTCCCTGGCGGTAATAATTGCCTTAGTCAGATCCCTTCGCCTTGGGAATTTTGACAACCATGCCAGTCGTAGGAGCATATATGAGCCTCATTGGATGGTCTGGGAATTTGTTGCCTTGAACGAAAACACTACTAGTAAATAATGCATGTCTGCGCGAGTATGATACGTAGGTTTCACCAGCAAGTAGCCTCAGCCATGGGGCGCCTCGGGAATCAGCCTCTAGTGAATCCTTTCTATTCACATGACGTCTTTCCGAAAACGGCAGGAATTCCAAAATAGGCACCGGGCCTTGGCGCAGGGACAAGAGTTGAAATAGAGAAAACTTCTGAGAGGTATCTAAAAAACCTCTTCCACCCCTCAACTAATCGGCAAAAAGGATCAGTTTGTATCCTGACACATCCTGGTGCATCCTGTATTTTTTTTTGTTAATTCCGTGGATTGTTTTTAGGTGCTACCTAAGGTACATCCGCTGCATTCGGGAAGTATCCCATGGCAAAGAAACCCTACCCCCTCCAGCCAAGGGAAAAACAAGTCATCCCAGGTCCCTCTGGTATGGAACCAACCACACATATATCTCCAACCGGAAAGGCACAAGGCAAAATAACCAACATAATAAGCAGGACACTTGTCCGACAACCAAACCGCCAGAAGCAGAAGACAACAAGAAAAACTTTCTGAACATCTCATGACATATGAAAAACAAAAGAAAAAATTGGTAACACAACTTGCATCTGATCCTTCATCATCCTGGGTGTAGGGCCGTCAGACAAACCCCCCCTTGCTTTTGGCAGGAGCAAGGAAACCTTTTCTTGTAAATAACCTTATGCCAACCCAAGAGTAAGGCATCAGGGAAAGAAGTAGTAAACGGTAGGGAGGGCGGTGGTGGAGCTAGAGGTAGTGCTATACTAGCCACACAGTGCTCAGAGAATCCGACCGAGTTGTTTTGTGGGGGAGGCCAAACTCATGACATTCCATCGCGACGGTTGTTGTGAGGTTTGACCAAAGTACTGAGGTATTTGTCCCTGTTGGCTATGGCGAGGGGCCACCAAGTGGGATGTATTGAGGTAGTAGTAAGGTACTAGCTAGTAGGGTGTGTTTGTCTCACGAAAGTGCCTTTCCAGCCCCTTATGAAGCTCCAAGTTCAGGGGCGGGTGAGGATCGTGAGGTTGATGTGTGTGTGTGTGGTGTTTTACCTCGCCTACATCTTCCCAAAAAGGAAGGTGAAAAGCGGGGTAGGAGAATTGAGGGAAGGGAGCTTGTCCTGGTGCATCCTGTATATCCTGAACATATTATACAAATTAGGTTCCTGAGCATCCTGAAACTATATTTTTGCCAGATCACTAGCGGTTGATTTCACTTTACTACTAGTATTTGCACTCAGTGGCACTTTCAACTAACTATTTTGGGTATAGGCAGGGGTTCAAAGTGAAACAGCCAACTTTTAACATCAAATATTTCAATCTTCCATTTGTCATTTATCTGCGAAATTTGAAGCCCAAGATTTTATATGTAATTGATTTAAACCACTAATTATTTTTAAGTTCTAAACTAACACATTTTTCACTAACAGCAATTTCAATATATCTTCTTCACATTTCAGAATACAAACAGGTATTACATGATGCAAACTGGCTTTCAGGATACACAACTTGAATGATACTCAGAATACTCAAAATGCAAACTGATCACTTTTACTGATAAAGTAGTAACCACAACCAAGAAGCTATTTTGAATATTTACAACAAACCACTCCAATAACCATATCACTTCTAACAGATAGAATACTTCATCTATTTACGAAAAAGCAAGAATTTTGTTTCAATTTATACCAATTCATCCATCGATATCCATGCCAGTTTATTACTATCAGAAACTAGAATATATCCTCTGAACATAAAGCAGACAAGGTTCACACCTGAGCAAGTAAAAGGGGAATAGCTATGATAAGTATTTGATATGATATTTGTGTGATCATTAGACTACTATCTAATTAATATTTGAATTAGTAGAAGTACATTAAAAAATTAGATAATTTTGTCTTCAATATCAAAACCAACCTCCAGAATGTTTAGATTATATTGGTTGAGTTGATGGAGAAAACTTAGAATCAAAAAAACGCATAGTAATTTTTAAATGAATATTATCAAAAGCCTAACCAAATTACATGTCGCAATTGACAGAGAGTTTAGGGAAATAATTAACAAATTGAATGAATATGGGGAATCAGAGAATGGACATGGGTAATTGTATGCTGAAAGTCCAGAACCAACTTTAAACCCTGAAATGAATTCCATAATGCATGTACCCAAATACTGACAGAAGTTGAAAAGTTTTGGGCCTAATTTCATACAATTGATTGGAAAGTTGCTCTGCTTCTAGCTGGGTTCTGATTTGTTCATAAAATCTTTAACTACTTCCACTATTTTATCCTATCTTATTATATATTAGATTTGAGTATTTATTGTTAAGAAATACTTACTAGAGAATTTGAGTTTTAAAAACACTCATCTTTACATGTATTGGAGATGCTGCCTACCAGACTTTTCTGTTATCTCCTTTGTTCCTTATCTAGCTTTTATGAAAGTGCTTGAACCCCAGATATCTACTAAGAAGTCAGGAATATGGAGATAGCCTCAGGTGTGTATTTGTAGAAAGTATTTCCTATATAGAAATACAGCAATCAGAGAGGAGATAGAAAGGCTGTAAGGGAAACAAGAAGGAAACCAAAGAGCTATAAGAGGGTTTTAGAATGCAAGAGATAGTAATAATTGTTTCTGCATTTAGTAGTATGAGCTACCAGAAAGAGGGGGAAAAGGGAAAAGGGGAAAAAGGGATAAGGCTGGCAAAGAAGTAAACAGTTTGAAGAAACTATATGATGCTACCTCATAGAAAAGAAGAAGTTTTATGATATATACTTCTGTCTTTATTTTAACTAGTGGAGATTAGGTATAGTTGTTATTAAGCAAGAGAGTGTAGTTGTTATGAAGTAGAGAATGTTTGCTTCCACCTTAGTGGATAATCATCCAAGCCTGAGTCCCCTGGTGATTTTTATTTTATTTTACTATGTATTATTTTGTTGCCTAAGTCTAAAAGATTATGAACCTAGCTTGACACTAATACTATTTCACTAGATACAATTTATGATACTATTATCATTGCATCTTATACTATACAAAAGTTCACTATACTTTATTGTTATCATGTATACCATATCCTATTACCTACAATAATACTTATTTCTTATAGTTGCTTATAGTTTCAAATCTGTTATAAAATATTCTTCTCATTATGATATCATAAAATTTGGTCAGAATGTTAATATTCATACTTTTCTCAGTATCGAATCTCTCTTGCAAGTGTCAAACTATTGTGAGTAGAGACTCCTAGTTATTAATATCCTCATTGAGGAAGAATACTGGTAAATAGTTTCTAGTCAATCAGAGTACCCTAATAACACCATTGAGGGCAAAACTCTATTATCGCAAGAGTTTAATAACACTAACAGAAAGTTTGGCGGACTTTTGAGAAGTTTATATTATAAGGTGTATACAAAGGATTGTTATCTTAAAAACTTATCAGGCAAGTTGCAAAAGCAGTAGGTTGTAAAGAATTAGGCCAGTATTTGATTCCTGTACATGAAGTTGTCTAAGGTAGAAAATTATCATAATAATCTTGTGGACTGTATCTCTTGCCTTCAAAAACTATTTCATCAGTTAGCTGCGGCTGGCAATGTCCAGGCTGAAAAGGATAAAAAATAGCCCTCTCTATCAAAACTCCCAAATTCCTACCTGTCTACTATACCTCTATCTAGCGTAATACCAATTGTAATACTATCAAATATAATGTGATATATAATAATCACATTCTTAAGTATCAAAAGTTGACATAAGAAATTCAAGTTGAAAGTGAATCTAAGACCACAAATGCCTTTCATACATGGGGTAAACATGAAAAAGGTGAATATACTTATTGTAAAGACTTCAGAAGAGACAAATATCTAGTAGTTGCGAAAGGGAGTTATAACATTTGCAAGATGAATAGTTACTGAGTAAATAAGTGTCGGGTCAAGTGGTAAAAAAAGTAGATGCTTAGTAAAGAAGAAGATGGTTGCTAGGAATGTTGAAGCAATACTAATAAACTAAGTACTTGTAAAGCAATTGTACAAAGAGGAGAAAGCTTTAGTACTGCCTACACTGGCATCTAAATTGTAATAGGTGAAAAGTTACACAAGTTTTTACAGTTTATATGGATTTTAGATTTTAGAACTATCAATCATATAACCTTCGATCCCCCTCAGTTTTATCATATTACCCTGTTTAGATTCTAACATATTGTAAATAGTACTAACAGGATAGGCAAAAGTGAATGTAATATGGTTCTAGTCTGATTACAAGGGTAGTGAAAAATACTGTTGTCTTGAAACAGGTATTGTATATCCTGAAGATGTGTAGAAGGGATCTAGTATTGCCATGTTATATTCAGGCTACGGGGACTGTGATCAGTTTTAACAAGAATACTGTTATGATATAAAGGAATATGCGAGCTTTGAAGGAAGATTTTTTATGTGTTTTTTATTTTTTTATTTTTTTATTTTTTAGATGAGCATGGCTTACAGAGTGGGAGTTGTGGAAATGCTACTCTGTAACGGGGGCACTCTGTAGGAAGACGGATCCTAAGATTGCGACCACACCGAAGACTCAAAGTAGAAGTAAGGATCAAAATAAAAATAAAAATAATTCAAAGTAGAATTAAACGGTAAAACTTAATATCGTTAAGCCTGAAAGCTTCACTCAATAAGTTCTCTCGAGGATCGTTGGTTATCAGAATAGGGTGTTTCTCGCTTTAGTTAAGTAGAATAATGTAAAGCCAAAGGACACCCGTCAACCATTCTGACCTTTCGCGAGCACCCTGCTCAGCTCAGGGCTGTCCAACTCACCTGCCAAAACGAGCTAACACTTGGAGGCAGTCGGACCGCTCGGATATTAACTATCTCCACAAATAAGAAGCGCTTCCGGTGATGTCTCTCCAACTACATCTGCATGAGCGAAAACTCTTTCCTATCGGTAGCATGTCAGTGGCCGACCAACATGCCCTCTATAGAGATAATATCCATTGGGACTCACTGGCCCAGCGGTGGTTTCATCTATACAAGCTACGCAGTCCATCGGTAAATCTACTTGGCTATACTCAGCTTCTAAACCTGACTGCATGCTCCCACGATAAGAAATCTGCTGCTGCCTGACTGCATGGGCGCTACCCACAGTCAACCATGCGGGACCCTCTTAAATCATGACAAGACTCACACCTCTAGAGTCCACTAATAACCCATGGTAATGCTACAGTTCACGGGGTAGCCTGGGACTGGCTTTGGGGTGGTTGTCCTGGAAGCCTTGCAGCTTCCCCGGTCAGCCCCAAGCCCTCTACTGTTAACCATACAACTACCCGGAGGTCAAAGTATGCCCGTAAGTGGTTCTCAGGTGTTATCCAGGTGGCGCCCCAGGAGGCGGTCACCCTCACACCCCTTATATATCCTGCGAACAGCTTCTGGTCGGTTGGACGGCCACAACTCATACCGTGTTGTGGGAGCATTCCTATGGATCTCACTTTACTAGGAAGTACACAACTACACAGCCGTACAGTGCTGTCGCGCCATACCAACGCTGGGGCCGCAGGGGGGTGTTAGGAACATCCCCTGAAAGTTACAGGAGGTTCGGACCACTCCTGCTCCGTCAGTAGTCCGTTTCATACCATACGAAGCGGTTCTATAAACATCTAAGAGCCCCACTATGGTGGGATAACTTCCCCCTAAGTCCGCAGATAACTTTGTCGGTGAAGGTAGGGTAACACTTCGTTTGTATGCTACTCCATTTCTCTTAAATGTTTCGCCTTATCAACTTTCGTGTAACATACATAATAAATAACTCTGCCGCCATTGCAAGTTGAACACGTGACCTATCTACTAGTATGCTACCATGTCACCAAGTCACTTTGTAGACACTTGTACCAACTCATGTCTACCGTTAGTATACTAAGTATACTGGTCTATCATCAATCTGGTTACCTCTTGGTATACCATATGGGCTTGAGTTTAGTCCACTGTAGCTACCTATCTATACGGTCGTTACATACTTACCACACTCAGCTGTTATTTTGTTTGTTCTTTGGCCAGCCCCAGGAAAGTATTTTGGCTTCAGAAATGTACTGAGGAGTCAGGCATCTAGATATGGCTTTGGGCGTATGTTTGTGGAAAGTATTGCCTATATGGGAATGCAGAAATCAAACAAATAGTGGAAAGGCTGTAAGAGAAACTGGAAGCAAAGTGAAAATATTGTAGAAGGATGTTACACCAGAAGGGATAGTGATGATTGTTTCTGTATTTTGTTAGCATGATTTAAACCTGTCTCCTGACTAGCAGGAGACACCAGACTTTGACAGACTCGGATACTCATTCTAAGAATAAACTTAGTTGAATCGCACCCTCTTTAGCACCCTTTATCTCTTGACCTTGATCTCTTTACTAGAGCTCCACTTGAAGTCTCCCTTAGGCCCAGCATTAGCAGAACTACCACTAGTCCTATTCTACTTTTTCTAGTCAGGAGTAAACCTGTTATACCTCTTCATAGAGTTTGCCAGTCATCGGGCGGTGGTTAGACAAGACTCTGGAACAACAAAATTATAAACGCCTTAATTACAGTAATAAATTTATTGCCATACACATTGTTCTCGCATTCGTTTAGAGCGTCAATGCATAAGAATGTACACTTTTCTGAAGAGGTATTCTGTAGCATTTTTACAACATCGGAAGGTAGCAGCCTTCGTCCGCCAACAAATTTCGTCTGATACCGTAAAAACTTTAATAATTGGACGGTGTGCTATGAAGTCCAGAATTCCCTTCTCTGGAAAGGGGGCAAAAACACAGCAAAAACACGGCCCCTTTCCCCCCTCCGAGACAGGAAAAAAAACAAAAATTTCTTGACCTTACTAGGAGAGGAAAGTCCAACGACATAGCACACCGTCCAATTATTAAAGTTTTTACGGTATTCGCAGGCACATACTATTTTCCCTTGTACTGTAGCTCATCTAGTCCGGCCACAACCTGTCTGAATAGGACGCCCAGCACACTTGTGGATCACTGCTCCTTTTGGGCGGCGAAGTTAGAGTACTAATATGCTACTGCAATATTTTGTCCTCCGGCCCCATCACACAAACCGTCTATCACCAATGAGCTAACCTCACAGCTTGTCAACACTAGTCCTTTCTCCCCCATTCATCAAGGTTAGACATTGGTACCTAATATAAATCTTTCCGACGCCCGGAACATAGCAAAACAAAACTGCGTTTTCGGATTCAGTACCTGCGTGCCAGCCTCTAAATTCCTTGGTTCGCAAGAGCCATTCCCCAACGTTTTCGAGCCCGTGGCGGCCGCACTGGTGAATTTACTGTGGAGTGCAGTTTGCTATAGTGAAGGCACATAGAAAAACTTAGTGAATGGGACGTTGAGGTGTGGATCTTTTGGGTTCATTATAGCCAGGTGCAACTGTACGGTCTGTACCGTAAGAACTGGAATCATTGAGTCTCACACTAAGACGTCCTTCCACCCTACCCGCCCCCGCCCCCCCAATATGATATAGGATCCGGAAAAGAAAGTAAGAAGATACGCCTTAATTACTGCTTGCTCTTCGTAGGCGTAAATTACTACCACAGCCCCCCATCCCCCTCCACCTTTCTGCCTACAGATAATACTCTACTCTGTCCCAACTAACTCTTCTTCTCCCGTAGTCCTCTCCCCAAGCTTCCACTTCGCCTCCTTCTATCCTCCTGTTTTCACCTTCTCATTCGTCACACAATCTAAACACAAATACATCGGTACTCCCTCCCACCCGTAATCTTCTAGAACGCTGCACTAGTATCACAAACGCATCGCCTAGAGGACCTCCATAAAGCTTGCCGCGACGGATAAACCTCCCCGCCGCCTTCTTACAATACTCACCGCAGGCGGAGGGTCTGACCATTGCCGAGTGCCAAACCAGGTTTACGTGGTGAGTCGGGACCAGGATTTTCCTGCGAAGGGGTTTGAAGGATAGGCAGCAGGACTCGTATCTGCTTACTGCGGCACTAGGGGAAACCAAAGGTGTCCAGGGGTTGATTAGCATTACTTTGCGGGTTTTGGAGGGCATGGGCGAGAGGAATGCGGTCTTGGGTAAACAACCCATAAGTTTTGGAGAGTGTGTCTACCAATCGTGGTGAACTCGGCCCACAGAGGAAGATTGGGAAGGGCGGAGTGGGGGAGACTTAGATAGAATTGAGGACGTCAAGCGATGTTGGCAAAGGAGGAGATAGGTTAGGGCCGGTAGGTCGAGGGCTGTGATACTGAGGTTATTAGTGTTATTAGTATTGACTCTTATTATCTTCGGGCTTCGTGTTAGGAGATGGACCTCATCCGGAAATTTTCCCAACACTCTATCGGGGATTTGGCAACTTTCCGGAGTTTCCCAGCACATAGTGATTCCATGTTTATGCCCATCCCGCACAATTCACAATGAACTGCGGATTCCTCGCTGATCCGCTTTTGGTTCCCGTTCTTGGGCTCCACTTCGCAGATGGAGATATCAATCTCTTTCGCGATGTCTGACACTTGATAAGCTTCTTCGGTGGGGATTTCCACAGCACCCCCTCGAGAATATCAGGCATCTGGGAGGTGATCTTCTCCCAGCACAGCATGGTATGTCCAGAAGGTTTATAGTCCCATTTATCGTGGTCAAAGGCTACTGACTATTAGCAGGCTAGACTCCAAATGGGCCGGATAGCGAATCAAGCGTAGGGTGAGTTCGTAGGAAAAAGCGAACTTTACCATCGCGCCCATACCGAGCCATATAAACATAGAAATGCCAAACAATCAGCACATCCAACGGCACAGGCAATCTCTTGGCACCAGCTTCATCCCATTACCCTTACTCAATGCCCCTACTTCACCTTCCTCACAGGCCTTCAACTCGCCACTCACAGCAACCCAACCTACAGCAACCTCAGCCACGGCTCTCCACCATAAATTCTCCCCTGGATCCTCCCCGGAAATCTCAAAGAAGGCCTCGCCTTTATACACCCAATTACGCAGTCATGTAAAAGCCTCGAGTAACCCTAGGTGGACAGCAGACCGGGATACCGTAGGTAGTTCAGACCGCCCCTTGCTGAAGCGTCGTACTACCGAAACTAGGAGAATGAGCGATGGCGGGGGTGTCCTTAGCTCCCTAGTCGAATGGAAAGATCTCTCACCATGTCCCAGTCCCCGAAGCAGCTGTAAATAACTTTGCCGCCGCCAACCATGGCGGAACCAAGGCCTATTATATTAACGCAGCGATATTGGCAAGCTTGCCGAGTTAGCATTATAGAAAATTTTATCAATATGAATCGACTGCTACTTACAGTAAGATGTTCCCGAAAGCATCTCAGAAAAAACTTCGAATTCGGAAATAATATGTGGGGGTATAGAGGCGGGTGGCATTACAATCTCCCGAGAGTGGGTGGCTTACCGGGTGTCTGGGCCGGTTCTACAAAATAATTGACGGAGAAGAAGTGGAACTGGAGATTTGTTAACCTGCTCTTCCCTCCCTATCCCACTCCCGCTGTGCTGGGGGCTTGCCTGCAGGGCCACTAGAGCTACTATCGCTGACTAGCTCCTTGAGATCTCGGGGAATAGGAAATCACACGCGACATTTGTAGCACAGCCGTCTGAGAACTTCGAGCCGGAACACTTATCTTTGCATGCCAGGAGATCCGGCGGGGGTTTTCTCATGTATTTTGCACTAAGTCAGACATCTGCTGATTCTTCCCTTATATATATTCTTTCCAGTTTCCTTTCTTCCCTTCTTCCTCCCTTCACATATCCCTCCCGACCTAGGTATGCTTTATTATCTACTGATAGGGGATGGGATAAAAGAAAGTAAGAAAATGGCGTAACACATCCAACCAGTCCCTCCGGTATGCGCAAGCCTTCCAAACATTAAAGGATTGATTCCTATGATTGCGCCGGGGAGCTATGTCCAGCAGCACGATAGCACGTTTCGGCACATTTGCTCCCTCTTGTCCGTCCGCCTAAATCCCATCTTCCCCATGACAGATCTTCGAATTTTTCTATGGTGGATGTTCTGGCTATTATATCATCGCTGCTTTGTGCACGGGTGGTGGGGTAGTCGTGAGCATCAGTGATTAACGTCTGATTTCCCCATTTCAAGCGAGCGTCTATCCCGCAGAGAAGCAAATAGTCTAGCCAACATCCTCCATACATTCATCCCCAGAAAGAAAAAACAAGAGAATCCAAAACAAACGCAGGATTGCACACGCCCCCCGTCCCATACTATCAAAAAATACCTACCAAGCGCAGTAGCCACCATCTCAAGAAACAATTAACCCCCTCGTCGGCGCCTTCAGCAGGAGCCCAGACCTTCAATTCCCCTCTCAAAACCAAGTTTATTACCGAATTAAACAATTCCGTCACGTATCTATTCACACTAGATGTCATTTCTCTACAAGAACTGGGAGAACAGATGAAGCCCTGCCAGCACTTCTTAAATAAGGCTGTACTATGCATAGCGCGAATCAGGCCTGCTCGAGGTGGTACCATCCGTCCCTGGGCCTTGCTCGTACTAAAGGGCATGATCCGCGACCTGCCGGGTGACAGAGCGGGAATACAAAACAAAAGTTTTTTTTTAACTTTTTGATTTTTTCTTTTAAGGAGTTGACTCGCTACCTTTTAATTTGGGGAGTAGGAGAGAAACTGCAAATCCCAAATGCTGTATAGGTTCCCCAGTAATTACGATACTGCACACGATACTCCCTAGCGAGGGTTGAAGGTTTGGCTAGTAGATCTACTCGTACAGCCTACCTGCAGTATAGACTAGTCTCTTTCTGCAGCAAGTCCCTTTACCCGTTGGTTCCTTTTCCTTACACCTCTTGTCATTGGACTACTCTTGGGCTTTTCTCATCCCCCCTCTGCGCATCCCTCAACTTGACGACCATGCTTTATTGAGTTATGGTATGCCGCACCCTCATCGTTTTTCACTCCTTCTTCATCTTCTGCGCTCCATTCCATCCCTACCTCCTTCCGATACCGCTAATCTTGGTTTTCCCTTTTGGTTTTGCCTTTATTTTATTTCCCTCCCTCCCTCCTCCGGATCGAAGATATAAAAACCTGCTCTTGTCCTGTGTATTAGACGATCCAGCTCCCTTTCTCTTTTACAGCAGGACACATTTACATTAGTTACGAGTGATCACCCATGACCGCCGTTTTGGCTGCCTGTGAGGAAGGAGTGGTAAAGGCCATGCCGGGGTGAATCGCGGCTGACTTCAGTCAGGATTTGGAGCTATATGGCGTACTATTCACGGCAGGGATAGGATGTTTTGGGTATGAGACCGTTACGACAGTTCCATCATAGTTTGAAGTCATAATCCTAGTATATCTAGTTAATTCACAGTATTATACTAGATAGGTCATATTTGGAGCAAAGTTTCGGGAAGTGTTTCATTGGTGTATCGTACTTGTCTCCGGGTCAGAGGAGGATTTCTATTGAGTGCTCTTGATTCACCGGATCAGGTGCCGGGACTGCGCCCTCCAGGGATGGCAATGAAAAATTAATAACTATGGTTCATGCCATTCAAAACGTGCACCAGATTTTCAGTGCTTTTTGAAATAGAAAGGCTCTACAGCCAATCACATTATTGGGCAAAAAAAACCTCAGAAGTATAGAGAAGAGGGTGGAGAACA
>Ga0307517_10001066_pt1 | contig 46485 bp, 42 predicted proteins | sample 23_EM_MG_FD_194515 | JGI IMG/M metagenome (GOLD analysis project Ga0307517, IMG submission 194515) | Populus trichocarpa ectomycorrhiza microbial communities from riparian zone in the Pacific Northwest, United States - 23_EM | ecosystem: Host-associated > Plants > Roots > Unclassified | place...
CGGCTTCATGGGATAGCGCCCGTAAGGGGAGTGTTAGATATTAGGGTAGCAGTAGGTACGGGTAGCTATCCTCATATGTGTTGGGGTTGAGCAGTAGGGTTAGTAGAACCGGTTGTTGGCTCTTGGCCGTCATGTATCTCTATATATACCTTCGGTCATGGATAGGAAATACACTAAGTCATTCTTCCACCACCACCACGTTCCTACAAAAGAGAGTCACCTACAACCATAGCTTTTTATACACCATAGTGAGCGCCCAGTTTAACCAACTATCTGCAAGTTTAGGGTAAGTGATTGTCTGAACCTCAGACCAGATTTAAATAGTGGCTAGTATTTGGGTGGATGACTTGCAAGGTATGTGAGACGTGACACTTAAACCAATAGTCTTAGAATGAAAAGCCGAAAGCTGAATGCCCAAAGCCATAAGCCCAAAGCCATACACCCTAAATGAGATCAGGAAATGATAAGCCAGAGGGGACTGGCATATCTTCAGGAAGATAGGAATCGTGCATGCATAACTATATAACAATACACTTAGAGTTATGTACCCGGAATCATATGCTTAGCAGTACTTAGAAACATACCTAGATTATACACTTACAATCATATACTGAGAGCGATTTCCAAACACTATTTATCTCAAACTAGAAGCCCAAATCATAATGATAATGTGAGCACTATATTCAAATCCTATCTTTTGAGATAGTTGCCGGAGTGTGTTAGGCGCACGGACTCCCTGTAAGGATTTACAGGGCAAAGTTACCCTACCTTGACGCACTCCAACTTCGAAGGAAAAAGATAACACCCCCCTCCAGCCCCGGCGTTGGGACGGCGCGTCATCACTGGCCGCCTGGGTAGTTGCGTCCCAACACCAAAGACCACTATCAACGGAACACATCTTGTAACACCGTATACGTCGCGGCCGTCCGTCCGACCGGACCCTGTTCGCAGGATATATGAGGGGAGACCTTCGGGCACCTTATGCAGGTGGAAGCAGGTGAATCGGACGACGGCGCATAAAGTTACAGACACTTGAAGACAGGCAGTCGGAAGAGTGGGTCGAAAGTAACAGGACGCTTTGCACGAAAGTTAGTCTCCTCGTACCTACAAAGTCGTGTAGAGTATGAAGGAGGTAACTATGCCCAGTAAGTGGATCAGGTGCATCCACAGAGGACAAGTTGGTAAAAGAGGGAGTCGAAGGGAAAATGCCTATAGGTACGATCCCGAGGACAAGTCGTGTAATGCCGGAAGACCAGAATACAACATGCAGTTGCAGGTTGAATTCTCGACGGAACCAACCAAAGAAGATTGGCCATTTTCTGTCCAGCGAGTTAGACTACCCTCGACGAGCACGAGGGCAAGATAATTCGTAGTCATTGTTGTCAACGGATAAACGGATGAGCTGACACCTGACGTGGTCTCCACACCATCAGGAATAATGAAAGCACAGACCGATAAGTTGATCAAGGGAGCAGAAAGGTGTGGTAGAGAGTTTTCAGGGTCTACAAGTGTTCGCACTCAGGTGAAGTTCGCAGAGTTGCGGGCAAGGTACTTAGGTAGTATAGACTTAGCATGTATACCGCGATTGCTCAGACGCGGAATATAAATTTCGAAGCATCTTCGCTGCTATTAAGAACAACAAGCACGAAGAAGAGATCTTATCAATATAATAAGTTATTCTACACTTTTATCGTTACCAATACTTCGACGATCTATATCGAAGCGAGTCATTATATCTAGCCTACATTACTCGTGTCTTCTTAACGAGTTCTCCGATATAATTACGATCAAGGTCCTAGCTGTCGGAATACCTCACGCCGAAGCTACCACCTAACAGAGTGCTATATGGAATATCCTAATAGTGCAGTCATCATAGTAGACATTCAAAATAATTAGGGGGTGTTTGGCCAGCCAATTCTGATCTTAAATTGTGATTTCGGATCAGAATTGACAGGCCAAACACCCCTTAGATTTCAACCTGCCATTTGTTTAGTCATACAATATCACTCGTAGGAATAAGTGGGGCCCCGTACAGGGGCAAGAGTGGGGATGAGAAGACGGGGGCCGTCTAGGCAATCAGCGGGGAAAGTAAAATACCCGCCCCACCCCATAGCCCGGCCAGGGCCCCGTGTCCTACGTGGCAGGGAGGAACGGCATAGAGTTGACCCCAGCCGGAGTAACGGCGGGATCACAAAGTGACAACCCGCCCCGCCCCACCCCGTAACGAACACTAAAGAAGAGAGAGAAAGAGAAAAGGCGGAGGGGGGGAGGCGGAAGGGGAGTTAAGTCGAGTTAAACCAACTAGTGTATCCAGAAGCAGAGATAAGTAAATTCGTGAACGGAAGCACTGGATAAAGAGAGGGTAATATATGTTTGAAGAGATGTCAAACTTTGGGTTAATGAGAATTTGCATCATCAGCGTGAAATTCGGTGTTGGAGTTTGATGGATGAGGGTTGCTGGTAGCCGTGACATCATACTATAATAGCACGTATATACCGCAGAACCCTTTAGTAAACGGTGGTCAGGCTTCCAGTGCACAAGTCCCCTGAGGGTTGTCTAAAGCGGTTGATATTAAAAAGGATTTGGGGTTATTATGTATTATCATTTCCCTAGCTTTTCTAGAGTAACCGTAAACTATACATACTACTATCAGTGACTTTAATAACCGGTATTTGCTCCTGCCATCACACTTTTACAAATGAAGGAAAACTTGAAATCTTAGGATTCCATAGTGCCCCAATATATCACTTATTCAATATACCTGTCCTTCGACCCCAATTCGACACATCCATAATTACCGGAAAAGCGTCTGGAAAATCTGGCTTCATAGTCCAGAGTAACTTCCTGTGACGCTGAAGCCCGTGTTTAACACTTGTGTCACCATACTATCTTTCCAACCCTTTTATTTCAAGATTACCTAGTATGAATGCTTGTACTCGAGTACTCTCTGTTGATAAATTGTTAAGCATCCTAACAGTAGAAGCTTTCAAACTTCAAAAAGTTGAAGAAAAGTAGGTTACTGTGGCATTTCAGGTAAGCTCAGCATACACAAAAATGGTTAATTTACAATCACTTTACTATACCATATCATACCTTTTTTATAGATAGAAACAGAGGTTAAGAGGTTGGTAACGAGTCAAGATCAGAGTTTTGGCTTTGGTAAGAAGAGAATACTTCTATGTGGGTTAAGTACTTGGGCCTTATTAACCACCGACAAGCCAAAGGTATCTCCACTTCTTAGTAGAAGATAGGAATTTTCTTTGCTCTTACAGTATTATACTGGCTCAAAGAAAAATCTGTTCCCAGCTTTTAGAGATGTGCCTGCTAAACCCACCCACTCCCCAATGCCTAGGGGAACAGACTTGTTATTTGGGTGAGTATATACCAAACTTGCTGACTTTATTCCATCTCATTTTTGGGGGCTTCAAATATGCGACTTGAAATCCTCTGATACAACTGACCCCTGTTAATATATGCCCTAATGCACACTAATGCATGGCTGGGTGCCCATCATTTTCCATCATCTCTCTTCTGAACTTTGAAAACCTCTAGTGACTGGCCAACAGAGAAATTAGTATCATACTGGTATAAACTCTACCACTGCTCAAGAATAAACAGCTCAGCAACTCAAGCATCAAGAATACAAGAAACTGTACCACCCTAGCGACAAAAATCACCGGTAGAATTGCTTGTATGACCAAAACTATCCACTTCGCACTTTCTAATTAATATATTTTGAAGCTGAAAAAAAGCAAGATGGGTAATTGTTAGTATGGTCCAAAATCCGTTTAAATATCTCCTTATGTGCTCACACATCATTAAAGAATTGCTATTCTAGCAACTTTGGCACCTAATATGTAAAGCTGAGGTCGAAAACAGCACTAAGCCTTGCCATAACCTACTTCTACTTTCATCGTTGAATTGGAATTGGGGACTGGTAGGGGCACCAGTCCCAAAAGGGGGTTCTGTAAGGGGACAAAAACTGGGCTCTTGTGCTTATCCCGATTGATTATTTTAACAATAGATGGAGTTGAAAGGTGGGAAAACCAATAACAAGCAGTAATATAAAACAAAATAACCGACTTCCATCTAGCCTTCTTTTCAAAAGTTTCACTGCCGGCCCACTCCCTATTGGCCTTTCATCCCACCCCACTGCCCACAGTCTACCAACTTTTCCAAAAAATCCCCCTCCCTAGTATACCTAACTTGTACACCCATTCCCCAATACCTTAAATCTGTAAATCCTCTCCAACTCTTTTCCTTCTCTTCTTGCTCCCAGCTAGCCTTCAGCTCTCATAATTATCTTGCTCCAAGCACAGTTAGTCTTCAGTTCTGGCATAGTTTTGCCTGAAATCTTATTGCCCTTTCTGAATCACTGGTTTTTATACTGCCTTTAAGCCAACAATTCTTGTTACCTCAAATTTAATTCATTTGCGTTACCACTACGGCCATCATTGTTCCTGTAATTATCTCTCTCATGATATCTCTAATCTAATTTTATCCCATTTCTACTAGTTCAGGGACACTGCTAATAGTTGCCTGATTCCGAATACACGATGAGAACATAGGTACATAAAATAGTTAGAAATTGTGCTAAGCTTGGTGTACCAACTATAGCTCTCTTGATAATTTCTTAGTCAGTTTAGATCCAGCGTTCAAAAGGGCTAGAAAGTAAACACCAGGGAATTTCTTCACAATTTCATGTAGATGGAGATTTGGTTTGGGATGCCTTACTAGAGTAGTGGTTGGAGAGTCGTGAATATGGCTGTTTTCGGTGGAAAACCCTACACTACCGGTGATTTCTGTCGACAGCCTCGTACTTCCAGATCCAATGTTGAGCCCATATTTCGGTCTTGTTCAAGGGATGGCGCAATAGTAGTCTAATACCGATGCCGGTACTGCACTGTAGATCAAGAGGTCCCGGAACTGAGCGAGCCCACCGCCCCTGCAGGCACGGGAGCCTTATTAAGCCCACCTTAACTCTTGTTTCTAAGGGAATGTACAAGTGTACTTGTATTCGCTAGGGCTGCACCAACGGCACATCTTAACCCCGCATACACCCCGCAAGTTAATCACCTGGTGGCAGAGTTACCATAAAACGAACCGCAAACCTCAGGCACCATAGTTCGATACCAGGAATCCCCAGTTGATTGATCCCTGCATAGTGTTCAACATCTAAAATGACTGGTGGGCGATCATCTACCTTCCCTACTGATGAGAACACAGACTAATAGTAACAGCCGGTACGTTCATTCTTGACGGGAAAATTGCCGAAAATATACTAAAAACCCCACTGGACAGCTTCGCTTTGGTTGTGCCCCCCGGCAGGAAGTCCTATCGAGGCTGCCCTCCAAACGCTCATCACTGAAGCCATTCCACTCCACTTCGGCGATGAAAAGGTACCGGCCTTCCGCCCGCACATGACAATTACATCGGATATTCCAGACAGCGTAGGTCCTGAGGAGGTCTTGAGGAAGATTTCTTTGAGGGGTTTATTGGAGGTTAGCTTCAAAGAGCTTGTCATTGGGTAGGTTCCCCAAAAGATGGGGATGAGTTATGTTAAAGTCTTTAGGCAAACCTACTACACCCGTGGAACCCTCCACTTGGAACGCACTCCAGCAATCATTGACCTGGCTAGACAATGCCGGGGATTATTTGCTAACGGTGGGACGGAAGAGGAGGTTGTGGATAAATGGGAGAAGGAAGTCTTCACCCCGCATGTTTCGTTGGTATATTCCGCCATGGATCCAGTCCCAGACAGCATTCGTAAAGCTATCGGGCAAGACCTCAAAGAGGCTAATATTGGGGTTTTGCACTGGAACGGCCCAAAGGGGGAGATGAGGGGCTGGAGGGGTGGTAGCATTGCTCTGGTAGTGGTTTTCATTCTACGCAAGTATGCGGCAAAATATCCTGACATTTCTGATAGGTCTCAACTCATAAACCCATTGGAGAGTGGGAGATCATGGCTGAGAGAACGCTGTAGCCACCCCCGAATAGCCCAAAGGGCCACTTTCTTGTTCGGATAAGGTTTTATGGGTTAGTTTGGTTCTGTAATTCACTCTCTAGTTATTGAATGGGTGGCGCCGTCGCTAGCAAAACTCCTACAACTCTTATGTGAACACTGCGCGAGTAAATTGGGAGCCACGCTTTTGAATACGTAAGCCCATATTGGTATCAAACGTGCTATATATATATTTCTAAAATCTCCCCCCAGACCAGACCTCCAGACTCCCGATACTTCTTACCTTCCGCCATCTCTATTCTGTGCGTCGAAGCAGCCCTCGATCTTTATCTCTTGAAATTGAAAGACGCTTCTCTAACCGGTAGTTATTATTGTCTCCTAGAACCCCTAGCCGAGCTAGCATCCACATCACTAACAGGGATGTTTCTGGCAATAGATTACTGAGCCAACCAGACCTATATTTCAGCTTCTGAGATATCGAGTGTCTTCCTTCGGGCGGCTTCCTAGAATGCCATCCATCAACGGAATCGGGGCTTCCATCGCGACGCATGACGGCTCACTTCCAGAGATCGGACAGGGTGAATTCAGCGGTGGCCTCAGCTGCTATATCCCGGCCCAATCCGGTCAGCAGTTCTGGCTCCGTTATGCTATCTTACAGCCACTATCGTGCGAAGCAGCTAGCGTGGAATTTTACGTTGATGGTCAAAGGATTGACGCCCAATTTCCTTCGTCACAGGGAGGGCCCGGAAGTCCTAAAATTCAACCACTGGACTCCAAGATAGCCTCCCAGTGTGTACAGGGGATGAGCAATCGAGACGGGACCCCGGGAAAGATCTGGAAGAGGGATGTGTTTTTCACGTTAGTTAAGATGGTCACAAATCGTTCAGCGAAGGCACTGATGAGCCAAGAACAAGCACTCAGGTACGGCACAATTGAGTGCAAGGTATATCGCGGAGTGAGGCTACCAGATCGTACCCATGCAGTTAGCTCAGAGGTGTTTGCTCCCCCACCGTCTGAATTATATCGAGGGTTTCTGAAAGGACGTCACATTACCCATGTTTCGCGACTTGGAGCAAAGATTGAAACAACCCCAAAGAGAAGACATCATGTCAGAAGTATCGACCCGGAGGAAGCACCTTTTGCTTGGTTCAAGTTCCATTATCGCTCGCGAGAGTATCTGGAGAAGAAATTCAGGGTTGGAAAATCCTGGCAGTATTCGGGAATTAGAGAGAATTTTTACGAGTGGTTTATTCCACAGCACCCAACTGGCTCCCCTCGCCAAATATCCGATGTTCGAACTCCTCCAAGGGTCAAGCCTAGAACTCTGGAATCAGGCTCTCGGAGCCCTATTGGCTCGCTTGAGATCACAATTCACCAACTGGAGAACGAGCTCGCGGAAGCAGAGCAAGCTGGAGCTGAGGATCACCAACTCCTTGCCAACCTTCGCGAGCAAATACGAAAAGCTAGGGAGAATGCGGGGAGACTGCGGGCGGGCCGCTGCACGGCAGAATAATGGAACACTGCAGGCAACCATTCGAGAGGACTTATCGGATAATGATGGATGATGGGAGTTCTTTTAGCAAGGACGGTGTTCCCTAGGCCAATTGCAAGGGAGGAAAAAGAAAAAAGAAAGAGGAAACAAATGAGCAAGGCTAAGCTCAGCTATCGCTCATAGGATGGATAGAAAGAGCATGGGATCGGCGAGGTAGTGGTCTGATTGTTTTAAGTGGCCTAGAATACATTGAATCAGACCCAACAAGAGAAAATGCTTCTCTCGTCGTGTGAGCTTGCCCAATGACTCACCCGGTCCTGACACTCATCGATGCTTCTCCTGCTTGTGGGGGGAAGTGAGCCATCGAGTCTTATGGACTACATAGTCGAGTGAGACGATGTGATCGGCGGTTGTAATTATTGACATGCCATAAGGGATTACCCCCCGGCTCACCCTTGGGCAAATAGCGGTAGTAGGAAGTGTTGAGGAAAGACCGCCAGGATAACAAAACTATTGAGCATAGGTCGCCATAAAGCGTAAAAGTGAGCGGCATCTTATGATCATTGTCACTCGACTGCAGAGGTATAATGAGTGACCAAAAGCGTATATATTTGGTGATCTGTCCAGATTTCCATAGTAATCTTCGCAGTAATCGGGCTAAGCTGTAAGTCGGACGGAATAAGGCGAGTAATTTCGCCGACCGGGGATTTCCCTAATGTGGATAGGAGCAAAGGCCTCAACGCGCATGATATAATACGTACAAGAGTGCGTATATACACAGTCCACAACCGAAATCTCAAACCCCAACCTCGGTCAAGGACCCCCAAGGCGTTCAGTCGCTGTTCGTCCGACCATGATTGTAGCTTTTACTATCGTTAGTTGCAGCCTTGATCTTTTGGCGCCGGGTTGAACCTCCTTCCTCCTCTCCTTCGCCGCGGCTATGGTCCAGGAGCAACAGTAGGATCGAGGTTAAACTTGAGTAGGAAACCTCCCGGCCTAAATAATACCGGCAGACCACACTCTCATCAAAACACACCCGTGACAACCCTCACCCTCCTTGTTGGCCATTCTGTTCCTGGAGTCGATGAAATGGATAGATTACGGAATAGTGGAGTCGGGTTGGTATGTTGTTCATGCGTAACATATGATACCTTGTTTTATTTTATGCATTGCTCTGGCTGGGCTGCTTTGGAACTGTCCAATTATGAATGGACATGTTGTTATATTTATGCAGGAGACCAGGATTTTCACCACCAGCAGTTTGTGAGCATGAAAATGAGATCGATGCGGAGTGGGAGGTATCATCGTGCCAATCGATATCATTCCCGTCGCGGTACAGGGGAAGTGGGGGAGAAGGGAACGAGCCCAAACCGATAGAATGAGATGTTTGGGCTCAACAATGTGATGGCTATCGCCGAAGTTGTGAATCTCAGTTCATCCTTCTGGCCGTGGGTTGGTCTGGGCCCGAGATAGTATTATATGATAGCAAGTTAAGTTACCCAGAACCCGGCTTCACTTCCCTAATCCCCCCACCACCACTCCTAAAATAATGTCATACCGGAACTGTAATTAATCGACGAGCGGGTCTACCCGTAAGGGGGTCCATGCGTCACATCCGAGAATGAGATCATCATACATACATTTTCGTCAACAACAAAGCTTCAACCTAGCACCACGGTACCGCCACCACGATATCGTATCGTGAATAACAAAATAAAAATAACAAAAATACACACTTCGACATCGACCCCACCAACCCCCCCGTCTGTGGCACGATGAGCTTGTTGAGCATACTAACAAGTACGACCCGCATGCTGCTGCTGTCGCCTGCACGGTTCATACTCAGGCTTGTGATAGCGGCGTTTTTACCGGTGATTATCATCGGGAATTACCTGACCGGCTTGGTGTTTGGCATGCTGAGTTTGCCGTTTGTGGTGTTTTCGCGGTTACAGGTTTTTACTCCCTTCCATATCCTCTTGCTATGTTATCTATCCTACGGTATCATATCTAGATTCTAGGCATGTAGGAGATGGATGGGTGGGCTGAATTAATGACGGATACGCGTTAACAGGAATTATACGTCTTTTGCGGCGTCGCCGCGGTCATCGGTAATCCCCACTCCCCTCCGAAAAACTGACTAGCTAACCAACCCAATAGGAATATCCGCTGGCGCAATCCTAGGCCTGGCAAGCTACTTCCTCACCGACACTCTAGACTTCCGCAACGAACCCGCCGCACCCAGAGCACTAGGGCAAACAAAACCCAAGAATGAGCGAATCAGGAGTGCGGCGGAGGATGCTACTACTATTGCCACTGCGAATACGAAGTTGCCTGCGAGGGTGCTTTTCCCACAGGTTATACCCACGATACTCGAAGAGGAGGATGAGGATTCGCCGTTTTTGGTTAGTGGTGGCGGTGGTGGGAAGAGGAGGACGGGAAGGGTAAAGAGGGCGACCGGATGGTCGAGTGAGGAGGAAAGCGAGAGCTCTGGGTAGATAGGTGGGTCCTCTGGATACGATGCGATGCAGGGGGAGTACCAGTAGGGGAGGCGTGATCGGATAGACGGATGAGTTAAGATGGGCCATGATCAGTTTTTTTATTTTATTTGTTTATTCCTTTTGTAACTCACGATAGGCCCTGATTGGTGCTTGTTCTGGTCGAGGGGTTGTTTTTCTGTCCTCTAACCTGACTCTGGCGTTGTCTATTGTGCATACATGTGTACCGGTATACATCCAATTCATCGATTCAATTCATCTTTATCCTTCTCGGCAGCCTCAATCACTTTGTTCTCCCCTCAGTACAATTCAAAATCTCTTCCACTCCAGAATCTCGCCTCGCCGGCCCTCTCCCCTTCTCCTCCCTGCCCACCACCAGCTTGTGCGAAGTGCCAGCGAGAAAAAAACCCAGACAGACGCCGCGATAGGCACACATGCGGATGACGTGTTTTTCCTATTGAAAAAAATAAAAATAAAAATAAAAAAACGCCCCACGAGACAGAGACAATACGAGACGAGAGATTGGTCGTGTGCTCGAGGCAAAAAAAATACGCGCCAATTTGTTTTGGGGAGGGGTAAACCTGTAAACCTCGGCAGCACTATTTTAGTATGAGCACCCAGAGAAAAGTCCCGCAAGGCAGAGAGTAGCGTTTGACAGGCCTACTACGGTACTGGTATTGGAATGTGCGAGTAATTTCGAGGATGTCTGATTCTTGGTCTTTTTGGTTCGGGTAGAATAATTCACTCGGATTCATCCTTTTACAGTAACCCTAGGAGTGGAACAAAGGTTTCTCGGGCTCTTTATTTCGTGGGGGTTTCGTTTGGCGAATATACTTTGTATCTGCCGTGGTACTGTGCGGTGCAGTGCCGTGGGAAGTTCCAGGGACGGAGAGAGGAGGAGGAGGAGGAGGAGGAGGAGGACTGAAGTCCGGGCGGAGAAGGGGTTTTTCGGTACCATGGACGTGCGGATTGACATGTAGATTTGCGTATTACGCTGGGGTAGATTTTCTTTACCCTCGTCCCTGATTTTTCCAAGACTACTCGCGCATACTCGAGTACAGCGCGAATAGGCTAGATACCCGTTGAAGCGACCACACAAGATTTGCAATATCTGAGCTGTTTCGGGTACTGTGGGTAGAGCGGAGTGACAAGATCTATCATACTCGAACAAGCACGGTACCGGCACCACCGGTACTACCTACGCCTTTCCCCTTCCCATCCACCCCACACACCCACAATTAGCATATCCCCCACATTTTCCCTCTCGCCTCATTTTTCATTTTTTTTCCCCTTCTCGTTCCTTTTCTCCTGTGTGGGTGGGTCGGAGTGGGTGAACCGGGATCATCTCTCCCCCTCAAAACGAGACACCGGGGCTGGGGCCATTGTTTTTGACAACCCGTTTCAGGCTTATTATAATAATAATTCGACCAGGGCAAGCGAGCGAGGTGAGCGTCGGGAACTCCACACTTTTCACCGAAAGGCGCCGTTGTTTACTTATACTCGAGTACTCCTGGCCTGGGATGGTTTGGGTGTTTGGGAGACTTTCGTGAGGATAGAATGTCGTGCCATTTTGTGAGGGTTTGGGCTTCTATGTTTAGGACTGCGAAAGTGGTGTTCCAGTGCCGTGCTGTACGCGTACGTTGCATTGGCCGTGTGTGGTTGAGTGTCATCTTTACTCTGCTAGTATGGTACAGGTACTCGAGTACTCGTACAGTATCGTGGTGGGGATTGGCCGCGTTTAATGAGTGGTTTTTTTTGAATAACAAAAGGATTTTCGTGTGGGTGGATGGATAGATGCATATTGGTTGATTCTACTAGTAGATCCGGGGGGGGAAGGAGGACGGCCTGCCGGTATTCACACTGTGCAAGGCCTGCACCTGCTCGCCAGCCAGCCAGCCACCCCATTCATAATCTGCCCACTTTCCGTTCCACCTTCATGGCCCCCCCATGGTTATGCAGGTTTTAACTTTGCACGCAGGGCCGTGCCTTTTTATCAGGTTTATTTGAAAATGAATGCCCACTTTCTTCCTCTTTTGCGAAAGTAGCTGCTACGAGCACTGAACAGGAATGATTGCAGTTAGTTTTGGCTGTTTGCTCTCGCATCATTAACATTGGCCTCAGGAACCTCCCCCACTCCCCACCCAAACTTAACTTCCCCCCCCGCAATTGATGACGCTGACCGGCCAGAATACGATCCTTCACAATTGCGTTTTACTTGTATCTTTCTTCCTCCCCTTCCTCCCCTTCCTCTCCTTCCTCTCTTCCTCTCTTCCTCTCTTCCTCTCTTCTCTCCCTTCTCTCCCTTCCTCTCTCTCTCTCTCTCTTCATTACCCCTCCCTGCTCCTCCTCCCGTTTCGCTCGCCACGCTACAGGGGCCTTGTGGGAAGAAAAGAAGCCTAGCCGCAGGCTCACAATAATAAGCCCTCATACGAGTACAGTACCTGTAGTCGCAAAGAGGGTAGCGAGCAATTTCCCGGCATTCTTCAGGTTCATCTCTCGATAACTTGAAACAACAACAACAGCAGCAGCAGCACCCCGTATCTGCTGCACGAGCGACGTTGGCTCGAATAGTTGTTCCGCTCTCCTGCCAACTCGCAGAACTCTGTCATCACTGACGTTACGTTGTTTCTCGCTTTTCTATTCTTCGAATCAGCTTGATGCCATTTTTCTCATCTCATCCTGACTTAACTCGCCTGCCCTACTACCCATCACTCGCACTTGCCAACATCCTTTTTACCCTACTCCCTTCCGTCCCGCACCTTCAAATCCGCTCTCACACCCATGTTCCTCTTGTAGCTATATATTTTTTATTTGTACCTAGGCAGCACCTACCATTATAGATATCCCGTATTACACCAGACCACACCTCACACACACACACACACACACACACACACACACACACACACACACACACACACACACACACCCACATATACTTACACCATATTACTCCCCCCCGTCAACCCAACCCTCGCAATGCCAGAGGACTGTGGTCGTCTGGTATCCGTCCTCGCATTCTATGTCTTCTCGTGCAGTTGCTTCCATGCTTCAACCAAACGCAGTAAACCTAGTCGGAATGCTCAAAGCAATTGGAAAGAAGAAATTGAGAATGGCCCGTCATTATTTCGCCGTCGCAATCACTCCCGTCAGTCGTCAAGGCATTCATCCCCCCGTGGCCAGAGTCCAGCGTTCGGTTTTTACACCAACCGAAACAACGCCACCTATTCGGTCCCTAGTACGGCTGATAGTGCGGAAACCGAGAGACCGGTGCATCTAGAGAACTTGTTTTCTGAGGTGCAGGAGAAGAGAACCAAAACTGAAAGGATAACAACCGTTACTGTTACGCAATTGCCTAGGATCCACCCGCCCATCAACGAATACCATCCACCTGTTGTATCTGCTCTACCTGACAGGAGAATGGATACGGCTTGGATGAGACTACCACCGCCAACGGCTCGGGCTATGAGGGCGATTAATCGAGAGACGCACAGTCGGAGAGATAGTGTACGCGATAAGTATGGTTCGGCCAATGATGCCGCCAGCGATATTCACCAATTGGAGAGTCAATCAATTGCGAAGAACAAGTCAGAGGAGTGGAAGACGGTCGGTGTTTCGAGCCAGGCAGATGGCACGGGCTTGAAGAAGTCTGAGGCGACGGTTGGAAAGAAGGAAATGTCAGAAGGGGGGGAGGAGGAGCAACAGCACCAGGTTCCGGAAATCCTCTCGGAGGAGCACTGGCTCAAGAGACGAAGGGTATTTACTAGCCTCCCAGGATTGAACGGCCGACGGTCAGTTGACATTGATGAGTCCATCAAATTCAACCAAGACCAGGAGTCTCTGTACCACTCCACCTTTTCGCAACCTGCTGAGGCTATTCGCCGGCCCGCACAGGTCCTTACAAGACCCTACCCTCTCCGTTCAATCTCCAGTGGCCTCGACGACAATTTCTATTCAGATTAAACACTACTCAACTCGTTCTTTTCTTCCTCCACTTTCCTGTACAGAGCGCCTTTGACCCCCACGCGAGCCGGTAAAAGGGGGACGATGGTCGAAACTCAAAATACATGTTCATACGGATGGCGGAGTCTACTTTTTATTTTTATTCCTTTTTTAACCCTTTTCTATATACATTTTCATCACATCGTTTACTTTCTCTAGTCAAGGTAAAAAAATGTTACATTCTACAGCGGTGGTTTTTCTTGCTTGTACCTTCTTCCTTTCCTTTGGGTTATGCATACATTGCTCCGGTTTTCTTTTGTTTTCTTGTTTTGATTTCCTTTTTGATGTTTAGCGTGGAGTTTGGGTTGGTCTCCTTTTTTTATATTTTTTACCACGCGGTATATGGTTTGGGGTTGGTTGTTTGGTTTGGCCGGGCTCGGTCATTTGCATTTGCTTGTTTTGTTCCTTCCCCCTCCCCTTCTCCCTTTTTGTAGTGTATAGTTTTTGTTCGTTCTGCCCTTCTCAGTTCGACCGGGTTGGTTGGTAGACGGTAACTTAGATCGTCAACCTGTTTCTGTTTTTTTTGCTTTTCGTTTTTCCCTTTCTACATCTAGCAGCGGGGCGGAGATGACATGAACAGTGAGATTGCCTAAACAAAGAGTTAGGCTTTGTGGATATGTAGTCGAGCGGGTTGGCTGAGGGGGATATATAACTGCTTGAAGGTTGACTCAATCGAGTACTTTAATGATTCGCGAGTGATGTTGGGTGATTCCTACCAGGGCGTCTTTCAGTCATGGGCTGGGGCTTCTTATAGACTATGACCATTAGCGTTGTTGGCACTTGAAGTGCCTTGTGCCATGCCAATGTGTCCGGCACGGCACTACGATGTGCCAGAGTGTGGTGGGATTAGCTGATGGCACCAGCTGGTACAATTCAATTGTGGGCTGGTTTCTGTTATTGAGAAAGCAAATGTTCTTCACAGTGTCAACTTAGAAGGATGGGAAATGGGGGATATTCAATATGAACTGGGCTTGTAGATAGTTTATGTTTTTTTCTTAAAAAGCCACTTTACTTGCACATGTATTGCCTGGGCACTACAGAGTGCCGCACATCGATTTGAGGGATTGTGCCATGGTCATACTATTGAGACAAGTGCACGGACCCTGGCTAGCACAATACCGGCGTGGGCTAGGGCGATTTGATAGGGTAAACTCGTGGCAGGGCTAAGGAAGCGATCCCCAGAGCTCGTATCATAGCACTCCACTTGGAAAATGTATGTATGTGACTTTGGGGAAGCAGCCGCGCTGTAGCGTTCTCGAGCTTCCTCATACTGGTGTCTTGAGATCCTTCCAAAGAAGGCTACTAGAGGGGTGGGGGGCTTCTATTGCCTGATCCCATTGGGATCTCGTTTTGAAACAAACCGGTGGCCATAGCCTGGGGTCTGGGTGACAATTGATGAATGATGGCTTGGATTACACATCAGTAAACCCTAGTAAACAACCTGGGTTCCATCCCCGGAGAATTTTCCTGATAAAACCATAAAATTTTGGTTCAATGATAACAAGCCCGATTGATGACCAAAATTAGTGTTCGAATAATACTGTGCGTCACCGTACCTTACATGATTGATACCATACTGTAAATTCCCGTAGTTTACACTAGAGAGATGAAATACCGGAAAAAGACCCCCGACCTTGAATTCTGGTATTAGGTAGTCCTGTCTTCCATCCTATGTTTGTGTCAAGTTGAAGTATTCTAGCCTGCTAAATATCACTTAGGAAGCTAGCCTAGGCATTATTGGTAGTGATATGAGTATCATACTAAGGTCAAAGATCATGATCTGAAGCTTCATGACCGTCGACAAACGGGGCTTGGCAAGTTTGCCATACATTACTGTACCTAACAATTCGAACTCTGAACAAGAGTGAGAAAACATGACTGGACCCTAACCCTCTCGTTGCTACAAGTAGAATGGGGGCTGAAAAAAGAAAGCCCCACCATCTCTAACTGTACATACAGTACCCCTCTTCTTTCCTTTCCTTTCACTGAACTCATCAGGAAAACTTGGAGTCTCGAAATTCTTGACGAATCCATCTTGCCTTGCTTGCTACACTGCCTTCACCCTACAAAAGTCCTTTTTCTTTCGTTCTTTTTCTTTTATCTTTTGATAAATAAATACTTCAATCACACACAATGGGTTCCACTGTTACTGAGGCTCGTTTGGCCGGTTAGTTTTCTCTTGCCTACCCCATCGCAAGTGATCCGTCAAGTATTACAATACATGCAGGTCGGCTGACGGGGACAATGAAATCAAAGACCTGAATAATAGGCTGGAGACAAGTAGCTACATCGTTGGATACGCTCCATCCCAAGCCGACGTTATTACCTACAAGGCACTCTCCGGAGCACCCGACGCGGGCAAGTACCCCCACGCCGCAAGATGGTACAAGCACATCGACTCCTACCAGAACGATTTCTCCAGCCTTCCCGGTGATGCCTCTGTTGATGTCTCCTCCTACCTGCCCGAACCTACCACTTCTGCCGCCCCCGATGTTGAGGATGAGGAGGAGGAGGTTGACTTGTTTGGGTCTTCGGATGAGGAGGTTGATGAGGAGAAGGAGGCCCTTACCAAGAAGAGGTTGGAGGAGTATGCTGCTAAGAAGGTGGGTTTCCTTATCTACCCTCATTGTTAGTGTTGTGGAGGGGGGCTTCTTTTTTCTTTCGTTTTTTGACTAATCGAGTGATAGGCTGGCAAGACTAAGCCTGGTATATACATATAATCACCTAGCTGTGAGGATTGTTACTGATTAATATTAGCGGCCAAGTCTATTGTCACCATGGAGGTAAAGCCGTGGGATGATACTACCGATATGGTTCGTTTCCCCGTTTCACTTTCCGTGATTTTAGTACTAACTCCTCAATAGGCCCAGTTGGAGAAGAACGTCAGAGCGATTGAGAAGGGTAGGATTTACCATTCCCAATTTTCGATAAGCATAAACTGACGGCTGCAGATGGTCTTGTCTGGGGAGCTTCCACCTTGGTTGCTGTCGGTTTCGGTATCAAGAAGCTGCAGATCAACTTAGTTGTCGAGGATGAGAAGGTCTCGCTTGATGACCTGCAACAGGAGATCGAAGGTGACGAGGACCACGTCCAGAGCACTGATGTGAGTCTCTTAGACACCTTGAATACGCATGTCACCGCATTGCTAACAATGAGGGACAGATCGCTGCTATGCAGAAATTGTAAAGTGCTGGTGGATGTTCTCTCGAGGGAACCGTCTGGATCATGGTCGTATTTTCTAGCGGAGCCTGGACAGATGATCGAAGAAAAAAATGAAATATAGTTTCACACGGGCGAATTAGGGCTTGAAGGCCTGAATGTTTGTGACATTGAAGTGATCTCTATTGCAAACGTTTCCGGATTCTACCAACTCGATGGAAACGCCACAACGCCATATTGTATCGTACAGAGTGAACACAACATCCATATCCCATCCTGCCCCCATCCCATCCCATCCACCTATCCAATCAAATCAAATCCAGTCCTTTCGATCTATTATTTATTTTGAGAAGAAGCCTCTTCCGCGCCCTTAATCCACCTGTCAAACTCCGCCCGCTTAGCCTATCCCACAGCCAAACTATCAATTAGCCCAGCCCATCATCGATCGGCCTCAACTCGGCGCCAACCCCAGAGGAAATGTAAAAAAGAGAAGGACAAACCCTAATATCCAAAAAGCCCACCCTCTCCTCTAGATAGCTAAACTGCCCACATCCCTTTTCCCGCTCCAGCAGCCCGCTCCACACGCTCCAGGAGATGGGCTTTAACTCTTCGCGATTACCTAGCACAATGCCGAAGCACAGCAGCACCACCGAGACCAGCGTCTCGATCGCCACATCCAGCGGTAGCGAGGTGCTAGGTGTTAGAAGGGAGTGCTCATGCGCGGAGTAGCAACTTTTTTGTTTTGGCGGTTAGCTTTGAGGGTGAGGAAAGGCAGGAGGGGGGTACGAACGAGTGGATCAGGAGGATGGTCGAGAGGGATATTAGTGCCTTCGAGGCCATTCTGTTATCTATTTTTCTCCCTGCGTTCTGCTAGCAATAATTGTTGATGGCGGGTTTTCGGCGTATCTTATCTTTCGTTTTACCTGTTGGTGAGATGGAGGAGGTGGCAGAGTAATTTGGTAGTGGGTGGTTTGATGGTGGTATGTAAGAGAAAGTGAGTTAGTGGGTGCAGTGGTATTCTTAAAGACACGAGCCATTATTTCATGGATGGAGAGGCGGATAGATGGTTACCCGGCTTCTAGGTGGGGTCATTGGGTATCACTCGGGCGAGACCCGAGAGTATTTTGGGAAGAGGTGGATCACCTCCTTAGAAGTTCTGAATTCCGCCCCCCCCCCCTCCCCTCGCTGGGCATTCTAGAGCGGAATCAAGCTCAAGCAGGGACAGATAGCACGCCGTGTGAGAAGACGAAAGAGGAGAAGGAACAGTGGGAGTGGCCAGACGACTTGTTGCATAAGGGGGGATTGCTGAGCTTGTCATGGCTGAGCATTCTAGGAGAAGGTTTGCTGATTCAAGTTCGGTTTTCTATTGTATCTAGCAAAACACCAGTTTCCTTTCTTAAGATTGTTGCAACCCATACAATTGGCTACAGAATAAGTGGGGTTTCTAAACGTGTCCCTTGCAGCGGAATCTCTCTAATGAATGAATATGAGCTGTGTCTTCAAGTTGTAAATTTCAATAGTATGCATAATAGATACCGTAACTATTGGAGAATTAATATAAGGATAAAGGAAAACAACGGCTAACCAAGGTCTTTTATAACTCATTTTATAATTATTTTGCTATTATAATAACCTTATTAGGTAATTGGTTTTGTCACTTTTTTCCAGAGGATTTCATTTAAACAGTTGCTTGAACTAAGGTAGTGCAGGTGATAATTTATTGAAGATATGATTAGCTGAGAGGAAAGGACAGGTTTAAAGTTTAGAGGGTAGAACAGTAGCAGGCCGGAGGAGATGGAAGGATATTTTTTACATTAAATCCGTGGTAATAATAAACCACGGGATTTGGTGTGGTAAAAAAAGAAAAAACTTGAGAATACGAGCGAGGTAAATAAAGTGGCCAGTAGGTTCAGGATGATTCTATAAAACTGCGGGTAGGCGACTGTTCTGGATGGCTATATACATTTATTATAGGTGCTGATGTCCGAGTGCTGAAATATTTCTCCTGGCCCTCAAAGCCTCTTTCTCTCCAGGAATAGGCTAGTCCATTATAACACAAGGTGATGTTCGAGTTCACGCGCATGAAAGAACCGCTCTATGAGAAGGGAATAGTACGCTAATCGGTCTAACGGAAATACTTTTATCGAGATAAACAAATAAAGAAATCGCGGGAATGCCTTGACTCTAAGAGATAGCAAAGGAAGAGAGGTAGCGTAAAATGTCGCGAATCCGTGCTCGGCTCTTAACCAATTTCCCAACCAAGCTCCGTCTATAAGATCATCCACGAAAAACAATACGATCCTAGCCGCCCGTTTGCGTCGCTCGTATCCTTGGGACATAAACCGCGTCGTAGTGGTATTCAGCAGTCTGGCACTCGGTATGCACTATAATGGTCGCCGGTCTTGTATATCCCCTTCCAGAGGCCGCTACCTAATAATCACGCCGTAATCCCACACCCTTGGCACTCATCGGGCATGTCGATGCACGCCCAAATACTCCGCATCTGACAAGGTCGTTGAAATAGGTATCCGGAACTGCAGTGCTTCCCAAAGATATACCTGACGTGACCACAGGTCCATATGTGTTTGTAATATAGGCACATTATCGTGTGTTTCGTGCTCGTGGGACCGCGGGGGTGTGCGCGCGTGTGTATGCAAGTGGTGATGCAGAGCTCGGCCTAGGTGTGAAAATCGAACCTTCTTATAAACATCTAGAATGTTAGTCCTAGAGGCTAGGAAGCACAGGTGCAACGTGGAGTATGATCTGTGGGAATTATGCCACTGCCCGCTCTGGGCCCTCCGCCCACTAATCTTGATGTTTAACCCGGAATCTCCGGCCATCTGGGCCCCCTGGGGCGCCTTGGGTGGGCGAGTCAAGCGTAGATAGACACCTATCTAGCTGCCATTCGCTGTGAGCTTGTTCGGGAGCACGCAGAATGCACGGCCCCCTGGCGGAAGACTGCGTGGTGCGGCGCTGGCCTAGAGGTTTGATGCGTGATACTCTCCCGACGTAGGGATTTGACGGAGGATCCTGGCGAGGAAACATAACCCCGAAACATCTTCGCAGGTAAGACTCCCCCTGGCGTATATTTGCATTGTGGTTATGGTTTCCCTTCCCCTTATGTCCTCAGGAGTACTGTATCCAGGACACGTTGGCTGGGAGAGAAATTGTCTTCAGACTGACGTTTTCAGGCGATGGGAGTGTGATGGATATTTCCATCACGCCTGATTGATCGAGAGTTCTGGAGTGGCTAAAAAATGGTGGGGGTGGCTGGCAGGTGACGAGTCAGATTCTCGGGTTTGTCTTCTATTGAGGTGATGTCGGCATCGGGATGGGTACAAGTAGGATACGGAAGGAAGCAGATCCCCGGTCATTTCGACAAGGGAACAACTGGGTTCTTTAGAACCAACAGCATTGATTGAACGGCAATTTTTATTGGGATCCTCATGACGAGTGAGTTTCGGGATCGGTGGAAGCAAACTCTTCGTCTGGCTCAGCAGATCTTGATTGCGCCAGAGCAGTGGTAATCGTCATCACGGCAGATGTGGGACTTGCTTTTTGAAGAACAATTACAACTGTTAAGTGGCGCCAATGTGTGTAAGGCTCAACCCGTATTGCGATAATCATGGGCCAGGGCACGGCATAGCAGAGGACAGGAGCAACCTGGCTCGCAAGCTTGGGTAGGGTGCTTGAGGGAGTGTGGATATAAAGTACTGTACTGTACCGGTACTTGAGCAGACCTCCTGTGCCACCCTTCGGTTGTGCTGGAATGTTACCGACGGACAGTGAGAGAGAGGGGGAGAGAGGGGGAGAGAGAGCGAGAGAGCAAGGGAGGAGAAGCATAACATGACACTCAACCTGGGAAAGGGGAGCGAGGAAGAAAGGAAGCCAGAGTTGTGGGTCAGTGGGGGTGTCAAAGGGGGAGGAGGAAGGATGGCTCGGGAACCAAGGCCACGCTCGGTTGTTCGCCCCGCTACACGTGTTGCCAGAACCAGAATAAGGGTGTTCTGTCGTACCCGAGCACGGGGCATCGGCACTTCTAGAGTCTGGGATAGGGAAGTATTAAGGCATGTACCGGTCGTTTATGATTTGCTACCGTGGATACGATGGCTTGACGAGAAGAGTACAGTCGCACCTCGCTATCCCTTTTACCTACTTTCATGAAATTATTCGGTATATCAAGGGAAAATCTCTTCAGCTGAGCGCAAACTGCACCACACCGCATACTATTTTATCACATATCACATTTGTTGTCGACAACACACCATTTCCTCCCGGTACAACCAGGATTTTCCTGAGTTTTACTACTCCTCGCTTTTCTCACCACCCTCCTCCCTTAGGTGTGGCAGCCAATCAGGCTCGCTTACCCTAAGGCTTCCAAACACACCAGGAAACAATTGCAAACCTAGTAACTGACTGTTTCCTCCCCGCCATGTCTACCTCTCCTGTTAAGAGAGTCCAGGGGCAACCCAGGGCTCAAAAGTCACCCTCCCCTGCCCCTGGCCCAGCCTCACCTCGTGTCCTCAACCCAGGATCACCCTTTGGCATGACCCTCAGGGGCTGTCTCCCTGCTGGGTCCTCCATTCTTCACGCCTCTGAGTGCCCGAACAAAGGCATCAATATCCTCGCTCGCACCGTTCTCCCCGGGACCACGTTCCCTGATGTCCGACTGGAACTGGGTTGTACAACTATGTGCTTTGTACACTTAGGCTCAAAAACCGGACCAGACGCTCCCGTTATCGCCCCAGCCCCCCGCCCTTTAGGCTTCCAAACAGCCCTGGCCTCCATTTTCGGGGACGAAAGGGTAAACACGGTCGATGCACAAGCTCTGGCAGAACTCGCCGCAATGGCCTCCTCCTACCAGCCCTCCTCCCCCGTCAACCCAAACACCGTACAAATACCCGACTCACAGCCAACCGGAGACGCGATTATGGAAGACACTGGTACACCCACCTCCACCTCCCAGGAGCTAATTCCCTTCGTGCCGGAATCCTCCATACCAGAACTCCCCATGGACATGGGAAACGGACAGAACACGGAAAAAACAGGGCTTGGTGATAGCCAGCACGCCCACTCGGAAAACCCCTCGTCCATCCTCACCCCGTTCTCTGACCCATCGCTACCATACCCAACATCAGCAGAAACCCTCCCGTCCCCCACCAGGTTCGCATCCTCCTGGTCCAGCACAAACGCAGCCTCCCAAATAGGCGGAGGAAAAACAACGCGAAGCGTACGCTTCTCCTCTCCCCTGGCCAGAATCTGGTCACCAAAAGTAGTCCCCGACACCTTCTCGGAAGCCAGTGGCAGCATCCAGACAAACACAGAAGAAGAACGGGTGACAATCGACCTGTGCCAACTCCTGGACAAGGAAGGAGCAACCCCGGAAAATACCGGACTCTCAGAAGACTTCCTCAACGGCGCGGCCACCCGCAAAGACCTCATCAACTACATGGCTGTCCTTGAGGACAGCATGGAAAAGAAGATGATGGAAATGGAGGCACGCATTATCGCCTCCGTCACTAGGGCCAGAAACCCACAAACCCCCAGACAAAGCAACCCCCCCCCCCGTGCCCAGAACCCCAAACCCCCTGCCCCAAAGCCAACCCTAGTTCCAGTCCGGAACCCCGCTGCCTCCCCTGCCCCTGGAAAAGACATGGAGAACGCCGAGGAGAAGAAGAAGGAAGCCTGGTCCGCCATCGCTGCGGCCGGCATTAACACGGACGGTTTCAAACTGGTACAGACCAGGAAAAAGAACGTGTCCCCAGCCCCTGGAGTCGGAAGGAAGAACGCCCCCTCCGCCCCATCCACCCCACATGCCAGACAGCGCAGACTACTTGTTAAGTCTGTGGAAAAAGGAAGAAGAGTAGGGGCTAGCGACTGCACACCGGCAAAGATAAGAGACGCGATCAACAGTGCGTCGAACACCACCAAGTTCGCATTCGCGGAATACAATAGGAACGACGACTTGGTACTCACCACCGTCGGAGACCTGCCAGCGGAACCTGCCCTGGCAAACATCAGGGGCATAACGAAAGCCCTCAATGATATTGGTATTTTCGGGTTCAACATCGGCCTCGACACCCCCACCGTCAACATAGTCGTAAACAGTATCCCCCTAGCAACCTCAGGGGACAGACACTGGACCACCGAAGAATGGAACATCAACGCCCCGGCATGGACTGAGCTGGAAAACGAACTCACAGCCTTCAACCCTGAACTCAGGCTCATGGACAGACCCAAATGGATCAAGTCCGTATCAGCTCTAGAGGCTGAAAACAAGGAGAAGTCCTCCATAATCGTGGCGGTAGAGGCCAACGAATGGCTTCTGGCCGAGCTCAAAAAACCCCACCCGGCAATGGCAGTCTACGGATCGAGGTGTAGCTTCCGAAAATACATCCGCAAAGACGCTTCAACCCACTGCGAGAGATGCCTACAATACGGACACCATGGGGCCCATTGCAGAATGCCCTCAATCTGCAAGTACTGCGGTAACCAACATCACACCAAGGACCACATGTGCGGCTCCCTATATTGCACGGCGGGCAAAGGAAAACCATGTTCTCACACCATCAGGAGATGTGTGAACTGCGATGAAACATCTCACTTTACCGGAGATAGACACTGCCCCACAAGGACCAGGGCCCGCAGCCCCACCACCGCCGAAAAAGGCAAAGCACCGGCAGGGCCGGCCAACCCCACCCCCCATAATTAATTATGGCGACCACGGATGTTATTTTCCACAACGTCGGCGGGTCGATGAATGTGGTCACAGAGTTACTTAAGTCCTCCCTGAAACTTAAACCAAAGATTATAGCACTAGCAGAGTGCCCCCTAGAAAATGAAGATTGGATGGATATGAAAGGCTTCACTTGTTACGCTGACACAAAAGCGGCTAAATACGGCTGTGCCGTTTATATTAGAAACGAATATGTTGGTATGTTTGTCATCGGACGGATAACCACACAATACATCACCCTATGGAGCGCGGGGACAGAAATCACCTTCGGCTACCAGAGACCCAACAGACACGACTGGGATACCAAAAACGAATGGCACGTAGGGGGCAGAAATGTCGTCATCGGGGACCTAAATGCTAAACACAGGAACTGGTCAGCAGGATCAAATGCGGAAGGGCTAAAACTGAACCGGTGGTTACAATCAAGAAACATGGAAATTAGAAACCGGCACGTAATCACCATGCCCACCAATCGGAACGCGCAAGGTGGTACCACAATCGACCTGGCCATATCAGACCCAAGTACACCCTGCAAGGCCAACACCATTGACATATCGTCAGCCCAACACAAGGCCCTAAAAATCAAAATCGGTATAGTATGGAGAAAATCCCAAGAACCAGCGCTACGTTACGACAAAGCAGACTGGGAAAAGATAAAGACCGAGCTACTCTTCCTGGACGAAAGAATCACGGACCCGGACAAGATTCAAAAGGAACTTACTAGGATCATCCACAAGCACACCCCCAGAGCTAGGCCCAACGCAAAGGCATTCTTGAACAAAGACCTGGAAACCATGAGGAGCAAGATCAAAAGGGAACGAAAGAAAATACCCCAGAACGCCATGCTACCAACGATGATAAAGTCCTATAGACAGGCAATAGCTAAAGCAAAAATAGAAGCCAATGCCAAAAGCCTACAGGAAGAAACGGACCCAGAATGCTTCAGAAGCGTCAAACCCATGACAACAAAGAGACCCATCCCAGCCCTCACAAGACCCGACGGTACCGACGCCTCCGAACACCCTCACATAGCAGAAGAACTACAGAGAGCACTATACGGGGGTGAACGCAGACGACCTACCCCGCGCAAACCCACCACGACCTCCAGTAAGATCACCATAGCAGAGCTCGACAAAGCCATAAAAGCCTCACCAAATGGAGCGGCAACCGGACCGGACGACATTCCCACAAGAATCGTACGAGAGCTCAGAAAGGCGAAAGAAAACCTCTTCCTCAAAATGATGAACAGAGCATACACCGAAGGGATACCAGACAGTTGGAAAACGAGCACCACGATCCTCATAAGGAAGGCAAAAAAGGACTCCTACAGACAGGCAAAAAGCTGGCGACCGATCCAACTCCAATCCATCCTTTCGAAGATTCTGGAGAGAGCGATAGTGGCCAAGCTGGCTGACCTCCGCCTCCTAAGCCCCCGCATGTTCGGAGGAAGAAAGAGCAACGGCACTACAGACGCCATACAAGCCCTAAACGACTTCGTCGAGAAGAACAAGGGAAGAAATATCTGCCTCTCAGCCCTGGACGTCGAAGGGGGGTTCGACCACCTCAACCTCAGCCGCACATGCAACAAGATAAGAGAACACAGCTCCCACCTGGCACAGTGGATCGAAAACTGGGGACACAACAGGCAAACAGCATACCGTTTCAACGGGAGAACGTCAAGAGCCTTCGGCACGGACCTGGGCACCCCACAGGGATCCCCGCTGTCCCCCATCTTATTCCTCATAAGCATTAAGGACGTCGTGGACAGTGAAATCAAGACATCCACCACAGCGGAAACCGATATATTCTCATACGTCGACGACATACTGGTGGCGACGGCATACGAAGACAAGAGGGAAGGGCAAGAATCCCACCAGGAACTCCTGGACCAACTCACGACCAAGGCATCAGCAGCGAGTTACAAGTTCTCTAAGCAAAAAGGGGAATATATACAACTCCACACAAAAAAGAACCAACACCTCCTGCCCAACATCGAAGGGACCCCCCTCGGCAAACAAACGGTCATGAGATGGCTGGGGTTCATCATCAGCGAGGACTGGAAGTGGAAACAGCACATGAAACATTGGATAGCAGAGGCCACAAACACCGGCTACGGCATCCGGGCCATGACAAGCAGATACCAGGTTGGCGGACTGAACGCATGGTGCACCCACAGACTCATCAAAGGGCTGGTACTTCCACAACTTACCTACGGCATCGAAGTATGGAAAAACAAGGCAATGATAGCCGAGGCACAAGTCGCGCTAAACAAGATAGTCCGCACAGCATACGGGATAGAGCTCAAGGTACCAACGATCGCAATCCAGACCGAAACAGGCATACCCCCACTGGACCTCCTGGCCCTAGGGAGGCTCAACGCCCTAGCCCTAAGGGCCAAATTCGTGGGCAGGGACACGAACATGACCAAGAGGTGGCTTCAGGACTCGGGCATCGTACTGGTAATCGAATACGCCACAGACCAGAAGACAGGAAAAGACAGGATCAAAGAAAACATCCGGCACCTCTGGAAAGAACGAATCGACCAGGCCGATATCAGGTACAAAGGCAAACCAAGGGCCTCGTACAAACATCTGCGAGGAATAACAAGACAACACCTCCGTGAGGTAATAGCCCTGAGGGCCACCGCGGGGTGGCCCTACCAAAAAGCGAACGGAGAAAGGCGTCAATGCGAGTGCACAAGAGACATTATCACCCCCGAACACCTCTCCAGCTTCTGCGGCGTAGTCCCGCACACCAACTTACAACTCCATAGCAATAAGACTATCCTACGACTGGTCGAGTGGATCGAGAGCTGGCCCAAAAGCCTGAGGAACACCGTCGAATCCAAGGCAGAGGACAGAGCCGCCTACAGACACCAAACAGTTGGGGCCACCATCAATATCCCCACATCACAACCGAGTCAACGACTCCCCAGCACCCCAGCTAAAAACATAAGAAAACATACCGCATGCGAGGTCTGCGGCAAGGCAGTCCAGGCCAATAAAGTAGCACGGGACAAACACGCCAGAACACACCTCCCGGGATACACGAGGGGAGGCAAGAAGAGAGGCGGTCCCGGTGACGCAGGGACAAGGACAGGAGTGGCGGGCCCGGTGGCTAGTGGGCATAATGACTAGCAGAAGTATTTCTTTAGGTACACGACCACCGGGGCATAGAGATGCAGGAAGTGGGTTTTCTTTGTTTATGGGTTTCTTAACGTACACGACCATAGGGCCCGGAGGGGCAGGTATGGGTTTCCCTTGATGAAGTAGGATTTATTTTATTAAGTACACGACTATTGGGCACAGGGGTGACGGGATAGGTTTTATATGTGGAGGATTTACTTGGTACACGACTATTGGGCATGGAGATGACGGGATAGGTTTCTTTTGTTTGCTGGAAGAAGATTTGTTGAGGGAGAGAGGAAGTCGGGGGGGGAGTTTTATATGTCAGGTCAAGCGAGGGGTTGATAGTGGTAGGCATGTGGCGGACGCGGTGGATTTTCTTGCTTAAGGGTCCCAGGCCCGGGGGGGGTGTCCCGGGACGCCTCACATACTATTTAGTTAGTCGTAGGTAGCATGAATGCAAAATAGGTTGAACCTCGCTATCCCTTTTTCACGACTTCTTGTCTTGGCGGAGCCGGGGGGGTGTGCAGGGGGGTTCACCCAATCAACGCCCTTGTTGCTGATTCTCACGATGGCTTCAAGTCTTTATTCTTACCTGGGTGGTTCATGTGTATTCATGCCCCGGGCTCGCTCTCTTTTGTCTGCCTATTGATACGGCCCCGACCTGGCACTTACTGCCACTCCACGTTGCTTTACCGCTTTGGTTTCGTCCTCTCATCGCGCCGTTCGGCCCTGGGTCTGCCGGCTGGGAAACGGTTGGTCGTATGGGTTGGTTTTGGGCCTTCCTCTCCTCGGAGCGACCGTTTGGACACGCACACGCCTGATCCCCCTTCGCTTACGGTTCGCTTGGTTCGCGCCTTCCTGCGGTTTTTGCATCCTCTCCCCCGCTTTGGTTCACGCAGCTTGTGTGCGTGTTTCCTCCCACGCTCTCCTGGCTTCGTGCCGGGCCCTCGATTTCCTCTGGCCCCCTCGGGGCATGCCAGAGACCCTGAATTTCACGCCCCCCACTCTGGCCTTCGGGCTGGTTTTGGTGTGGTGTGGGGCGGAACGGTGGGATTGGCTCGATCCCCGGTCCTGCGGGGGGCGCATGCAGCCATTGCAACTGTGTCTTCCTCCTGCCCGATCGGGTTCTCCTTTCCCGGGTGGGTTTCTTGTGTGGTGGAGAGTGCGCGGGGTGGCTTTTAGGCTACGGTAGTGATTGTTTCCTTGTTGTTGGTTTTGGTTGTGTCTCGACATGTTTAGCGCCTGGCTTGGAATGGTTGTGTCCCGCCCCGGTTGGTTTCTTTGCTTCCTGATTAGGTTGATATCTGTAAAAGGTTTTCCTTATTCCGTGGGGGTTCTGGAGAGGGTCCTCGCTAGGCGAGCTTGTTTTGTCGGCATTACCTTTTTTGCCCACGTTGGAGGGGACGCGGTCGGGGAACGTCGTCGATGCCCTGGGCTACTTTTAATTGCGCGTGGTTGGTGCCGGACCGGAGGTACTGTCGGGTAGGCGATCGGTGGATTTCTTTTATCAGGGGGCCCAGGCCTGGGGGGGGTGTCCCGGGACGCCTCACATACCATTTAGTTGGTCGTAGGTAGCATGAATGAAAAATAAGGTTTAACCTCGCTATCCCGGATCTCGCTTTCCCGGATCCCCCGCTGTCCCGGACGAAATTCCCTGAATTCTGAATTTTTTTACACCAAAGCCTAACTCACTGTCCCGGATAATTCGCTGTCCCGGACAGATTCCTTGAATTTTGGCCATCCGGGATAGCGAGGTGCGACTGTAAGCTTACTTGTATGCAGTGTTCGCAAACGGCCAGTCCGGCCAGTCCACGGTAGTGCCCGGACGCCCTACTCCAGAAGATGAATTATGTAAGGCTGGACTCCAGTCCTGTAGACCATAGGAGTAGCAGCCTGGACTGACTATAGTCCGCCTACAGTCCACCTACAGATACAGTGACTATTATTTGAAAATTCTTAACACAACTACAGCAGGCCACGGGGAGGCAAATGGGTATAAGCTCGTATAGCAAAGTGAAATAAAAAAAGAAGGAACAAAAAGGAACAGAAGAAAAAGGAAAAAATTACCAACCAGATAATGAACAAGGCTGTAGCATTAGCATTAATGGAAAGAAAAAAATAAGGCTCAATAACCGACAAGCTAATGCCCTTTTTGAAATCCATAAGATGTGATGCCAGTGCTTCTACAAAATCCTATTGTCAACTGCCTACAAATTCTGGTAGGCCATTTTCAGGCCAGACCAGTCCGTCCAGTCCGTCCATCCCCCCTGACCAGACTACCTAGTCCACAGCCTCACATCTGGACGGCCTGGCCTAGCGCGGACGGCCTCCAGTCCTCCCAGTCCGGTCTGGCCCGTTGCGAACACTGCTTGTATGATACTGGAGAGCTTGTCGATGTTCGTTCAAAGGCGAACTAAGCTCTGTTGACCGAGGATTGCCATGGGTCGAGCCGTCAAGCAGGCTGCGGAGCAGTTTGCAGTTTGCCTTTCTACTGTACTCGAGTACAGGTATGATACATTATTTGGGGAGGGCTGGGTGGTTAATAAACAAAGTATGGTCGCGTTGATGGTGGCGGACTTCGATTACGGTACTTTGTAGGTCAGAGAGAGGAAGTGTGAATTGTGCCAACGCATCTGGGGCTTGGGTCGGTTTGGCTGAAGGCAGTCTGGGGGGTGATAGAAATGTAAGTGATCGTCCGAGACATTAGGTTACCCCCGCTCCTTCGATAGCAGGAGCCATAATTTAACCGAGTGTTGCTATGTTATTGTACTCGAGTAACGGTAGGTTACTGGTCTTGGGCAAATTGCAACACCCCTACACCTCTCTCTCACTGCCTGCAGCTTGCATCATGGAAAATGATGCATGGAACAGCACCCCAAATATTTTCCCCCCAAATATTTCTCCCCTCTCCCTTCTCTTTCCTTGGGCGAGAGCGAGAGACCTTTCACCAAACACCTTGATTATCCAGTCACCCACCCTTCTAGTTCTAATCAAGACTACTCGAGGACTAGCATTCTCGTGCTGGAAACATAATCTACCGCCCACCTCATTAGTCCACTCACATCCCTTCCACCCACCCTCATCCCAATTCATCCACACATCACCGTCAGTCAAATCCCGTTCAAACAATTTCTGCCCTCATACCTGGCTATCGTCGTCTACGCGGAGGAAAAAGAGATCGAAAAGGCCTCAAGGGAACGAGAAAGAAAAAAGTCAGATAGAGTGTCTGCGACTCGCCTGCGCACTTGATTCATCATAATATATCTTGGTCAAGTCGACGCACCATCCCGCCGGACATTCGCTACCTTTCCTTACTGTCGCGTCTCCACTCGAATCTGCGCTGCCTTGGTGGCAATGGCACCGCGCAAGTAAAGATCGTACCCGATCAAGTGTTTACTGGTCGTGAGCGGTTCGCAAAGGTCAAATCCCGCTCGGAGTTGCACTTTTCGCTCAGATTCATCTGAATTCGCTGGGTATAGAGCGGCCTTAAACGATTCTCAGCGAAGTGGAGGGAATACGACACAAAGTCACTGGTTAGGAAATCGGTCCGGTACGGGTGCTGTCGTGAGGCGACAACCTGGTTCAGCAAACTTGTGGTTATAGTGAGTATAGCTTCTTCTCACTACCCCATCGAGGTCGCCTACTCGTTCTCACCTCCGTGGGCTCCATCGCCTCAATTTTCCTTTCGTGAGCTGTGTGGCTGCATTGGGGGTGGCACACTTTTCTGCGGCCCTTAATTCGTTCAATGCCCCTCCAATAGCTCGTGCAGTGCTGACTAGATGAAAATTCTTTAGAAGGTGTGCTTGCCTATTGAACTCCCTCACTAGTCATATGCCAAGGCTTTAAGGAATTACTGCTCACTTGGCAGGGGATTAACAACTTCGCTATTAGAGAAAGGTCACAACAGATCCGGGGGGCCGGGACTTTAAGAATGGTCGGTTCAGAGGTGGATCAGAAATATATTGGCACTTTTGCGAAGACTACGGCAGGCCTCAATGCGACTCTCTCAGCTGGTCTCTACAAGCTTCTGGGTTTATCAACACTTCTTTCACGGAAACTCCTTCGCGCCCGGAAGCAGCGAAAGTTAGATCCGACCCGAACTACAAAGTCGCTCGACCTTTATCGTCACATAATATGGATGGCTCGAGAAGGCCTGACAATACTACAGAATGAAATTCAGCCCGAAATGACAAAATACGTAGGAAGTAAGTATGCTTCTCTGAACGAACTTCGGGTACTGGTTGCGAAGCTCAACGCCTCGCTCCTTCACATATTTGTTCTATTTGATCATACATATCAAACAAGGACAGCTATGGTCCCGCGAGTCCCTAAAATGGCAAATGGAGTCAACGGGACGGCGCATCCACACGGCTCGTTGGGGATCAATGGCGTGGGTGCCATTAACTCGTCCTATGCATACATTACACCTACCCTTGATGCCTTCAGCAAGGCGCAAGAATGTGCTCGTGAGTTATTACCGGGATCGCATCCACTCAGGTTATCCGTGAAGTTGGAATATAGTGCTTTTCTTTATGATTGCACAAAGGATTATGAGAATGCTCGGCACGTTGCACAGAGGGCTGTTGATGAGGCGGTCGCTTCGATGGATGCAATGCCGGACGATGAGGAGGCATTTGAGGATTACATGGAGTGTGAGTTTTATGAATTGCCTTCTTAGAGCAAGGTCGCCTCGACATTAACGGTAGAATTGTTTAGTGGTGGGCAGCCTGGGTGTTCTAGCTAAGCGGGGGGAGCCATCTCCTAAGCCCTCTCCCCGAATGAACGACTACATGGAGGAGGTGGCCAACGGCCATGTGATGTGAGATCTGGTGGATTGGCTCTGGTGCGGCTAGGAGGCTCACAATTGAGGAGAGTTTGGATGAGATTGTAGGATATACGGGGTGGAATGATTTTTTTTGGGTTCCCTCTTGGCAGGGTTGTCTCAGGGCGGCAGGACTCCCTCCCCTCTTTTCTTGCTTGGGCGATTCCTCGCAGCGGCATTACTTTTCAGTATTCCTTGTTTCGGAACAACAAAAAATGGGTTGACAGGTGGTGTATGTTTTTTACGTTAGGGGTTTGGTATGGTTAGGGGCATTCAATCCGTTTCTTTTTCCATGTGGTTGGGGTGGGGGGATTATCGATTTTTCTGTTCATAATTGTAGATTTGTGTTTTATGCTTAATATTTTATGCATGCGTGTTTATTGCCGAAATATCTGTGTGTAATGTAGGTAGCTTGTGATGGGAAAAGTGCCGGTTTTGATCTTGCAGGTGATGTTTAAGCATCGGATCATCTGTGGTTGAGGAGCATGTATTTTTTTGTAAAATCCTCTGAGTTTATTTCGTATTTAACTACAGGAAAACTCCGGCATGCACCCTAAAGTATGGCCTAGTAAAACCTTAATATAACAAAAGAAACTTCAGGACCGTCTCAAAAACAATATAAAATGTAGAACCAAAGTCTATGCAATAACCATAACACAAATCATAGTCATCAAGTGGTCATCTCCTCCTCGCCTTTATCTGGCTTCGCATCCTGAGCACTCACACGGCGGGAGGGGCATCGTGTAGTGTGGGCGTCGTGTGGGCCATTGCAGTTCACACACCTTAGCATGGTATGGTTGCATGGTCGGCCGTGTATTGGACAGGTAGCGGTGGGACAGGTGTGATTATCTGTTGGGTGTCGGGAGGCAGACCACCGGCACGTGGCTGGATTGGTGCACTAGTTGTTATGGTATCCATAGCCATGACAGTTGGAACACTGGGTATGAGAGTTGAAATGCAAGCGGCGCTCAGTTCGATAGATGGACAAGAAGGTGGCCAGGCATTTTCCGACATAGTCAGAAGCCCAGGGACCAGTAATGGTGATCACGACTGTGGAGGCGGATTTGCCAGCTCTAGAGTAGTTGGTAGTAAGCAATCTGGGCTGACTGGTGAGGGACAATTCAGTGTTGAAAGTGGTGAGCTCTGTAGCAATTTCCACCAAAAACTTCGAGGTGGGGATGCCGTGCACTAGAACATGTGATACAGGGGTGTCCAGAAGAACTCTAACCATTCCTGGTATCAGGTGGAGGAACAATCTCATTTTGCTGTTAAGTGAGGTGGCCTTAATCGATTCCATCGTGGTAAGAGTGACTGTGTTTCCCTGGAGGAAGACAGTCTGTACATAGGTCGCAGCAAACGCTAAGTTGATGTCGTCTGTTAGGTCAAGTGCAGAGGTGGGGAGTGGCTCGCCTTCTCGTTTGATGATAAGGCGGCATTCTCTGGCAGTGAGGCCCTTCTTAAGTTGGGGTCTGTTGTTGGTGTTCGTTTTCGCTGGGGCTTGGGCAGCCCTAGCAGCCATGGTAGTTGTTTCTTTTCTACCCTTCCTGGCCACCGTTGCCAATGATATGGGTGGGGCAGCTGTGGGGAGGGTCAAAGGGCAGGTGTCAGGGGCAGAAGGTCGTGGAGGGGCTGTTGCCGGGAGTATGAAGGATATCGGGGTGGGGGTATCAGGCCGGGATGTAGGATCTTTGAGTGTGCTAACTTCCTCAGGAAGGGCTTCGATCTGTTCGCTCAGTACGTCGATGGCCGTCCTGTAGTCTTTATGGATCTGATAGATCAGTTCTATCATGACCACATTTTCTTTGCTGGCTGTGGTAGCCCCAATTTCCTGGTCGTGATTGTCTTGTGAAAAAGGTTCAGGAAGTAGGCGTTTGGAGGTGTGTTCCTCAAGTATCTCTCATCAATATGTGGGAGGCTTGTTACTGTGTTGCTTCTGGGTCGCTTGAGCGAGGGGGGGCCTGGTGGCATGAAAATGGGGGACAGGATGGGGGCGCCATCCTGAGTGGAGGAGCCCCTAGCACCCATGGGTAGTGGGGGGGGGGGTGGGCCGCTTTGCCCTTTCCCTTGCCACGACGACGCGAGCCAAAGGGTGGGACAGAGGGATCCATGTGGTATTCGTGTAACCTGACAGGTCACGTTATGCGGAAATCTCGAGATAGTGTACGTGGTGTTTCTGAAAGTGCAAATTGCAATTGGAGGGAAAATCGGGGGGAGGAAGCATGGTGGTTGAGAAGCACGACCGGTGTGGTACTTGAACTGGTGGCGCCTTACCGTGAGGGGTGGTGGAGCATCGGGGGTAGCGTGGTTGGCACTTGAGGTGCCTTGGGCTATGTCAATGTGACTGGCATGGCATTATGAAATGCCAGAGTGTGGTGAGATTAGCTGATGGCACTACGTGGTCCAATTCAATTATTGCAGGCTGGTTCCTGTAGTGGGGGAAGCAAATGTTGATGTTTTTCAGCACAGTGTGAACTTAAAAGGATGGAAAATAGGGGATGCAGTCTTTGATGGGGTCATGACGAATATCAGGAGCTGACGAACAGGGATTAAGAGTAAGTATTGTTTTCGTTAACCAACTTGATGAATTCGTTTTTTTGTGGCCAAATACCCATGTTCCTCACCTCCAGATATTCGTCACGACCCCAGGAGAGACTGTTAGGCGCACGGACTCCCTGTAAGGATTTAGAGGGCAAAGTTACCCTACCTTGACGCACGAATTAGTCTAGTCGGAATAACACGTGACTTCTTCCAGAAGGTCACGTGTTCCACTCACCCCCCCGTCATAGTTTTCATAACTACATCACAGATTGTTATTAGTCTCTACGCAGCTGCACGAGCAATGCGACCGAGGGGTTTTTACCAAGTACTATAGAAGAAATATTCCTCTATTTGTAGGAAGTCAAACGGCGAAGTGCGAACAGTTGGTTAAGGAGTTATGGCGCCTTAAAGTTAAGCCGCCCGACATATATAGTCTGATAAAGTAAGAGGTAAGCATATGATTACCCGGCATGAGAAATGTGGATCACAACATGATCGGAAGGAACGACTGGTATGATAGCAAGCCAGGCTGCATACACAGACTAAGTTCTTATGGCGCAAAGATCGAGAGGAGATAATTGGATGCAATTATCTGGACTACGATTAAAGCCAAAGTGGTGTGCGAAGATTCAGGGTCAAAAGGTGTTCGCACATTTGCAAGAACTCGTAGAGGTCGAGAAGGTACTTCGCGAGTATGAGGATACTAAGTACCCCGGACGGGGGTATAAGTAGGAGGGCAAGAGCCCGGACTAGATTGGAAAAACAAGCAGTGAGAAGAGATCTTATCAATATAATAAGTGTTTATCGTATTGTTACAAATACCCCGACGATCTACCTCGAAGTACACCATTATATCTAGCCTACATTACTTGTGTCTTATTAACGAGCTCTCCGATATAAAATTGATTCAGGTCCTAGCTGTCGGATTACCTCACGCCGAAGCTACCACCTAACAGTCTATTGATACTTCTCATCGTTTCCCCGACGAATGTTTGGCAGAGACACACATACTCCCAAACCCGATACCCTTTTCGAACCAAGACCATTGATGACGACCTCAATAGCACAAATCTACTCCGAACCCTTCATAAATGAATTAGGGACTAAGGAACCCTACCACGAGACCTATGCTTTCTGGACAAATCCAGAAAAAACTATTACCACCGAAGACCTAGAAGCCTTGTATCGGTAGGGGGAAGGCAAAGATTTTCAATAGTATGAACCCGAGGAAGAAATAGGTCAAGTCTGGTATGTAGGGTATTATAGCGATGGAAGACGCTCAAGCCCAGACTTTGAGATACCAGAAGTGTGGGGAGGAAACAAAAGATAAGTTTCCCGTTACGAAACCATAGAAATGGCTTCTGACCCCAAAGCGCCCGAGGCCATGGAAGGGTGATCAGAAGAAGCACCAGGAGGAGAAGGACAAGACGCATTGTCCCAGGACACAGCGCCCAGTGTGGAGACCGACAGCATACGTTTAGCCCGGTCACACTCCGGTGGTCCGATGCCGCGATCCCCAAGCCTCTCAATAGGCTTCTTAGTACAAAGCAGACAGAGTAGAGGCTCAAAAAGCCCTACCCCTACACGCAATCCCGTCATGACAGGTCGGATCGAACGCTTGGACCGAATTCTAGACCGTTTCGACCCACATCTCAAAGAAAGCAGAGATGCACGAAATCTGTCTTTCAGCTCCCTACGCACTGAGGTGCTATTCATGGTCCAGGAACTGCTGAAAGTCAAATGGTAATTAAAATCTGGCGCTCAGATTGTTGGTCAGGAACTCGACCGAATTGACGATCAAGTGCGGATTCTAGACCAAGAATCCTAGAAGGTCCAGGAAAGATTCGCTTCCAGAGTAGCTGGAAGGCTGGGAGAAACAGACGAAAGCCAAGCTAGGCACGAGGCTGTCACATCCCAGGTCTATGAGACAGTACAAGAAACTGAAGCTCAGTCCATACACCGTGACCTGCTCCTAGACCAAGAGATCATCAGGATCAACCAGCAGCACAAGCAAGAGCTAGAAAATCCTGAGATAAGTCTTCATCTCATGGAACAAGAGATGTTGGCGCACCAAGAAGCGCAACAGGCACGAGATGGTGAGATCTTGGAGCTAAAAGCAATGGTGCAGGCCTTGATGGGGCAGATCAAAGGAAAAGGCAATGTGTCGGACCCAATGCCAGAAGCCTCAGGAGTGGGAGGAGGAAACCCACCGCTACTAGTACGAGGAAGGGCGGCAGGAGCTCCAGGCGGGGGCGGCGGAGGAGACTCCGATGATGAGGGAGAAGGATGTGGCAGGAAGCCAGAGGAGAGCAGGAAAGGAAGATGGGACGAGAGACCCGCACCCCAGCCAGACAACGACTATGACGTGGAGAACGATGAACAGTTTAACCTGTTTTCTCGAGTCATGGCCAAGGCCTTAGGACAACGGACGAGAGTCCCAGTGGAACTCCCTGCCTTGTTCAGAAATGAGAAACACCAAGATATCCGCATGGGGCTATTAACCAGCACGGATTATTCTGGCTGAAACAGTCCTCAGTGGCAAGGCGAGGCACAACGAATCCAATACGCCATTAGCCAAATGGAAGGGAGAGAAGTCGCACCGTTTGCGTTGACCTACCGGCGGCAAATGACCATCAAATTAGGTTTCACCAGGCAAGTAGGATATGAGTTCTAGCATGTCTTTGCAGAACAAGCAGTGGGACGGTTCGGCCCTATCCACAAGGCCAAAAAATCCCTTACCCAGATGGGCTTTGTCAAATATCACGGTGATATCGCTAAATTCTGGCTGGAAATGGAAAATCTCAATATCCATGCAAGTGTCACAGGGATAGCCAGGAGAAAAATGATTGAAGACCAAATCCCCGAAGATGCATTACGACGACTCTCATTACGAGAGTATAGGGACGACGGGAAATGGTTGGACGCAGTCAGGACCGTCACCAGAGCAGAAGAAGACTTTAGGGAATGGAAAAGTCTTCGAGGGGGCGGTCCCTCCGGGACAACACGGTCTGAAAATATGAAATTCGAGGATTCGAAGCCGATGGTTGCCGCAAAGCGTGTAAAAAAGCAGTACATGGCTAAGGAAAAGGCGGACTATCAGAAGAAGAAGGCTGTGGAGAGAAGGGTGAAAAAGGAAGGGTCGGTGGCACCGGTGGGGGAGGTTAAACACACGGTGTGGGCCGAAGCCCACAAGGGCGTCGATCAAAAGGTTGTCGATAAGAGAAAATCTAACAACGAATGCACGCGGTGTGGAATGGGAAACGACGCTTGGAAATACTGTCGGAAGCCGGTACAAGTATCGGCTGTATATCGAGGGCCAGCAAAGCCCAAACGACAGTTCTCATCTACGCCGAAATGACACAGCCAGGTAGCCGCTGTGGCGGTTCATGGCCAGGGAGGAAGCTTGAGACGAGCGGTTCAAAGGCCCCCAGCTTGTGTTTTTGAAGATAACGGCATTTTATAAAAGTCATCCAGGTACCGACAACAACGGTGATCGGGTAGTGAGGTTGCCGCCTCGAATCGAAAGCCCTGTGGCGTACTTGGTGATGCCATCCCACTGGAAGGCTAAAAGACCAAAGGAGAGCGGTTGCCATTATACGTCCAAAAATGGGTAGTCCGTGCTCACAACAGGAACCATAAAAGGTCACAAGTGAAGAAACCGGTTGACAAGAGCAAAGGGGAAAGAGAAGACTAAAATTCGTCGGAACGGGACTTGAGTTGCAGGACACGCGAAGGGGGGTCGAAATCCAGGGCAACTTGACTTTCTCTCCAGGTACAACAGCCAGGCAAATAGCAGCCAGGGGCGCCTCTATGCTGTACAAGGTTCATGCCCGACGAATGGTGTTGGAGGGGGTTGCCGGAGTGAGACCAACTCGAAGGTGAAGGTACGGTGGACTCCTCGCAGGGAACAGCCTGATAGGAGGGATAAGTCGACGATAAAGAGCCGCGGACCCTAGTTGCGAACTCGAGAGGTACTCTAGTGAACCACTACCCCTGTAATATAGGAACTCCTCGGCAGGAGGTAAAGACCGCTAGTAGTGGGGTGCCCGATATTCAAAATTTAGACACTTATTGTAAAAGTATGTCTGAGGAGGCTTCAAGAGCCGAAACTGCGCAGGCGCAGTAACAAACCCCACGTTACATGTAACCGCAGTGATGAAAAGATTTCATCAACACCCGAGCGACAGCTCAACACCTATTCAAAAACCTTAGCATTACGTCTGCCCTGAAGGGAAGGCATTTATTGAAATAAGAGGGCGAAAACATGCGATGAACGTACTCTTAGATTCTGGTTCAAACATCTTTCTCAGGAACCAGGATACCGCACGACGACTTGAGATCCCAACCGAAGCTAGAGACTCACTATTAAAAATTACCACCTTCGATGGCGAAACCGCACCCACCGGCGGCATATTCTATACTCATCCTCTTTTGTTGCAAATCAGTGCCAACAGTCACCGAAGCATGATATCCTGCGAGATTTCGAAAGCAGGAAGATATTATCTAATTATACCCTTTGGGTGGTGGCATGATGAACACCCCCTCAAAAACATTGCAGACCCAAGTAAATGGGTCTTTGAGGAAGAGAAGTATCACGCTTAAACAGAAGATGAAGCAGTGGCGGTGTTTGAGTGGGATGAAACCGTGGCTTACAACGAGGAAGGACAGTACGTGGGACAGATAGAACGAAAAGAAGAAGGGAGAGTACAGTTGGAAATGCTCCAAAACCATATTGTCAGTATAAGGAGCTTTTCCAAGAGAAAAAAGATAAGATGTTGCCACCTCGAAGGACCTTCGACCATGCCATCAACCTTAAGAAAGAGGCCGAGCCCCCTTGGGGCCTGATTTATCCAATGGCGGCTCACTAGTTGAACGAGCTGGACAAATACCTTAAGCGAATGTGGACAGAGGGGAAAATCGTGGATAGCGTATCCCCTTACGGTGCTTCAATCCTCTTTATTCTGAAACCAGATGGAAGTCTATGGTTGTGCGTAGACTATAGAAACCTCAATAAACTGACGATCCTGAATAAATACCCCCTACCGCTCATGGATGAACTCTGAGACTGTGTTGCAGGGGCAAAAGTGTTCACGAAGCTCGACCTAAAAGATGGATAGCATCGTATTCAAATAACGAAAGGTGAGGAACATAAAACAGCTTTTCGTACAAGATATGGACAGTACGAATATAAAGTTATGCCTTTCGGGCTTGTTAACGCTCCTGCCACGTTTCAGACAATGATGAACAAAATCCTAAGGGAATTGTTAGACCACACAGTAGTCGTCTACCTAGACGATATCCTAATATACTCCGAAAATATGGACGATCATATCAAACTAGTCCAAAAAGACCTTGATCGGCTCGAACAACATGACTTAGCAGTCTCGTTGAAGAAGTCGGTGTTCCACCAGGAGGAGGTCGAATTCCTGGGATACATTGTCAAAACAAGCGGAGTCACCATGAGTGATGGAAAAGTGAAAAGCGTTCAAGATTGGGCCCATCCGATGTCGGTTAAGGAAGGCCAAATCTTCATTGGATTCGCAAACCTTTATCGACCGTTCATCAAGGATTTCTCATAGGTTTACAAGCCAATAACCACGACGTTAAAAGGGAGCTCAAAGGATTTTCACTGGGGAAGAGAACAGGATGAGGCTTTTGAGGAGTTGAAAAAGAGTTTTACAACGGCACGAATCTTATCGCATTTTTACCCAGGAAGGAAACCAGTGGTGGGAATGGACGCTAGGGACTTCGCGCTCGAATGCGTACTATCCCAATACCAAGGAAGAGGGCTGCACCCAGTGGCTTTCCATTCTAGAAAACTAAACAGTGCAGAAAGAAATTACGAGATACATCACAAGGAACTACTCGCAATAATGAAAGCGTTCAAGGAATGGAAAAGAGTTCTCTGGGGTGAAGAAGAACCCGTGACGGTATACACCGATCACCAAAATCTACAGTTCTTCCTAACCAAAAAGGTCTGGAACCAGCGGCAAATTTGAGGGGCAAAGGAGTGAACGAACTATAACTTCAACATAGTCTACCAACCGGGAAGCAGAGGTGGAAAGCCCGATGCATTAACTAGACGGCCCGAGTACCATCCTGAGGAGGCAGCTCGTCACACTGAACAGTCAATTTTGAAAACAGAACACTTTCAAATTCCCGTGATTCATCAAAAGTGAAGGGCAAAGACGGCCCTCACTCCAGAAGAACGTGAACCCACAAGCCTCAGGATAATGAAGATTTCGGACGCGGCTATAATCCCGGCAAAAGGATCACGCTTCGCAGCAGGTCATGACATCTACGCCTTGACAGACGGACTGGTACCAGCTAAAGGTCAAACGATGGTAGAAACAGGTATTGCGGTAGGATTGCCGGAGGGAACATATGGGAGGCTAGCTGCAAGAAGTGGTATGGCTAGCAAGATGGGAATAGCAGGGGGTGGTGGTGTAATAGATGCAGATTATACCGGAGAAGTTAAGGTCATACTTCGAAATCATGGAGAAGTGAACTGCTTGTTGAAAGCAGGGGATCGGATAGCGCAACTCATAATAGAACGAAATGCCAAAGCCGACGCCATGGAAGTAGACGAGTTAGAAACAACCGAGCGAGGAAAAAAGGGTTCTGGGTCAAGCGATCTAAACCCTAAGGGATCCATCAAGGCCCAAGAAGAAAAGGTCAAAATATGTTTCCTTCATACAGACACGGGCAACAACAAATTCTTTAGCGCCGCAAATATCGGCTATCACCCTCGGTTAATGAAAGAAAAAGAAATGTTATCAAGCGCTCATGTCAAGGCAGCCCTGACGCGAATAATAAATGATTCATTTCTAGACAAGATTAAAGTGGCCGGGAAGGAAGATGAGAAGTGGCAGGAACAAGGCCGTGAACTGATCAGATTAGGAGAAAGCGGGAAGACGATGCCAGACGAATAGATAGAAAAAGACAGGTTACTATATTACAAAAATCGATTATTCATCCCCGAAAACGAATCGCAGCAGACAGATATAGCCCAAGGCTGTCACAACTCTTTGGTGGTGGGACATTTCGGACAAGAAAAAATGATCGAAATAGTAACGAGGGATTTTTACTGGAAAAAACTCACAGAATGGATCAGAGACTATGTACGATCCTGTGATGAATGTCAACACAGTAAATTCCAGCGGCATGCCAAGTATGGACTACATCAACTTTTAGAAGTACCTTACGCTGTCCGGAGCTCCATTGCGACAGACTTCATCACACAAGTACCGGAATCACAGGGAAAGACCCAGATAATGGGAGTAGTAGACCGGTTCACCAAGATGGGCCATTTTATCGGCCTCCACGAAAACGCGACTGCAAAGGATGTTGCCGACACCTGCCTTCGGGAAGTCTGGAAACTTCATGGATTGTCAACCTAGATTATATCGGATATGGACGCGAAGTTTTCGGGCGCATTTTGGGCATCATTGAGCAGAATGCTAGGAGTTAAAAGATGCATGTCAACGGCATACCATCCTCAAACTGATGGACAAACAGAAAGAACCAACCAAGTGCTGGAAGGTTACTTACGAACATTTGTCAATTACGATCAGCACGACTGGTACCAACTGTTGCCATTCGCCGAACATGCCTACAATCACTCACCAACCAACACCCACAAGATGAACCTCTTCTTCGCCAACTACGGCTTTCACCCACAGACGGAGTGGATGAAAGAAAGAGAGGCTCATAACCCGGGGGCGACCATGTATGCTCACTGGATGCAGGACATACATCGACAAGCGAAACAAACCCTAGAGAATACAACGGAATCGAGGAAGAAATATTATGACTGGAAAGCAACTGAACAACCAAGCATCGAGGTCGGCGACTTGGTAATGTTGAATGCGAAAAACATACGTACCAAACCACCATCCAAGAAGTTGAGTCTGAAACTGTATGGCCCTTTCAAAGTCTTAGAAAGGAAAGGCAGCTGGGCATGCAAGTTAGATATATCGCCACGGTGGAAAATTCATCCCGTATTTCATGTTTCATTGTTGGAACCCTACTGAGCCTCGAACCGACCAAATCGTGAACAACCCCAACGAGATCCTGAAGACATCGAGGGAGACCTAGAATGGGAAGTGGCAAGAATCGTTAGAAGTAAGATTATTTCTTATACACGAAAGGTTCGAGGAAGAACCAAACCGATCAAAGAGCTTGGGTATTTTGTGAAATGGAAGGGCTGGGTGGAGGATGAGAATACCTAGGAGCCACCCGAAAGTATGAAGAACGCACAGGAAGTTGTGGAAAGGTTTTATAGAGAAAGTCCGGAGATGCCGAGCCCGGGAAAGGTTGAGTAACATAAGAAAGGTTTTCCATTAGTGGACAAGTAAACGCCGGTGGCTTTACCCATACTATGTGGAGCTTGAGACGGAAGATAGATTATATAATAAACGTAGAGTATTCGGGACGAACACTTTGAGGAGGGGAGTTCGTGTTAGGCGCATGGACTTCCCGTAAGGATTTAGAGGGCAAAGTTACCCTACCTTGACGCACGAATTAGTCTAGTGGAAATAACGCGTGACTTCTTACAGAAGGTCACGTGTTCGACTCACACCACCGTCATAGTTTTCATAACTTCATCACCGATGGTTATCAGTCTCAACGCAGCTGCCTGAGCAATGCGACCGAGGGGTTTTCACCGAGTACTATAGAAGGAATATCCCGCTATTCGTATGAAGCCAAATGGCGAAGTGCGAACCGTTGGTTAAGGAGTTATGGCGCCTTAAAGTTAAGCCGACCGAAATATGTAGTCTGATAAAGTAAGACATAAGCATATGATTACCCGGCATGAGAAATGTGGATCACAACCTGATCGAAAGGCACAACTGGTATGATAGCAAGCCAGGCTGCATACACAGACTAAGTTCTTATGGCGCAAAGATCGAGAGCAGATAATTGGACGCAATTATCTGGACTACGATTAAAGCCAAAGTGGTGTGCAGAGATTCAGGGTCGCAAGTTGTTCGCACATTTGCAAGAACTCGTAGAAGTGGAGAAGGTACTTCGCGAGTATGAGGATACTAAGTACCCCAGACGGGGGTATAAGTAAGAGGGCAAGAGCCCGGACTAGATAGGAAAAACAAGCACGGAGAAGAGATCTTATCAATATAATAAGTGTTTATCGTATTGTTACCAATACTTTGACGATCTACCTTGAAGTACACCATTATATCTAGCCTACATTACTTGTGTCTTCTTAATGAGTTCTCCGATATAAAATCGATTCAGGTCCTAGCTGTCTGAATATCTCACGCCGAAGCTACCATCTAACAGAGACGGTATAGAACATGACTTAGAGTGTTTGCGCAAGGAGACCTAGGTGGCTGGAAAACAGGTTATTTGCTGTTAACCTAAAAGTCTTGGACACTCAGGTGGATAGCGAGACCTGGAAGAAGTGTAAAATAGCGCCTTTCAGACCTGAAGAAATCCAATGACTGCAGAACAGTAAATCAGTAGCAACACAGTGCTCTTTTTACATTTTATTAAAAGATTTAACTGATGACAGTATTGGGCAATCAGTAGTAGATTATCACCTGTTCTATGGCAGCCAGTATGGTTAGTACCCAACCTGTGTATCCAGGAATCCTCATTTGAGCAAGAAACAAATTTGCAGGCAATGCGGTATTACCCTACTGAATTCCCATCTTCCAGCTACCAAACCACTGAGACCTGGTGCGCAAACTCTTGTTTTATTAAAGAAATATTTTTTCATTTAGGGCGGGCATGCTACTTTAAAGCTTATGGCCAGTCAATATTGGCCTACAGCCCTCTTCGGCAATGCAATTCCCCTGATAATGTAGTCAGACCCTCCACTCCAGTGACTGCCTTTTGGAACAGCATTTACAACCTACCTGGTGCACAAAGCGCCACCAGGGCAAAACATCCACACTCTGCAAGAAGACTCTTTCGATTCCTTAACACGAGATAACATCTCCTACCCCCTTTCCCTCCTTCATAGTGGTCTATAGGCAGGAAGCACAAAGGCTCCTGCGTACCAGGCGGTCGATGTAACGGGGGCGCTCTGTAGGAAGACGGGTCCTAAGATTGCGACCACACGGAAGACTCAAAGTAGAAATACGGACAAATATAATGATAAAGATAATTCAAAGTAGAATCAAGCGGTAAAACTTAATATTGTTAAGCCTGAAAGCTTCACTCAATAAGTTCTCTTGAGGATCGTTGGTTATCAGAATAGGGTGTGTCTCGCTTTAGTTAAGTAGAATAATGTAAAGCCAGAGGACACCCGTCAACCATTCTGACCTTTGGCAAGCACCCTACTCAGCTCAGGACTGTCCAACTCACCTGCCTAGAGTGAGCTAACACTCAGAGGCAGTGGGACCGCTCGGATATTAACTATCTCCAAAAATAGGAAGCGCTCCCGGTGATGTCTCTCTAACTACATCTGCATGAGTTAAACCACTTTCCTATGGCTAGTATGTCATTGGCCAACTGACATACTCACCATAGAGATAATATCCATTGGGACTCACTGGCCCAGTGGTGGTTTGGGCAATACAAGCTACGCAGTCTATCGGCAAATCTACTTGGCTATACTAAGCTTCGAAACCTGACTGCATGCTCCCACGCTAAGCAATCTCCTGCTGCTTGACTCCTTGGGCGCTACCCACAGCCAACCATGCAGGACCCTCTTAAATCGTGACAAGACTCACACCTCTAGAGTCGACTAATAACCCATGGTAATGCTACAGTTCAGGGGGTAGCCTGGGACTGGCGTTGGGGTGGTTGTCCTGGGAGCCTTGCAGCTTCCCTGGTCAGCCCCAAGCCCTCTACTGTTGACCATACAACTACCCGGAGGTCAAAGTATGCCCGTAGGTGGTTTCCCAGGTGTTACGCAGGTGGCGCCCCAGGAGCCGGTCACCCTTACACCTCTTATATATATCCTGCGAACAGCTTCTGGTCGGTTGGACGGCCACAACTCATACAGTGTTGTGGGAGCGTTCCTATGGATCTCACATTACTAGGAAGCACACAACTACATAGCGGCACGGTGCAGTCGCTCCATACCAACGCTGGGGCCGCAGGGGGGTGTTAGGACTATCCCCTCAAAGTTACAGGAGGTTCGGACCACTCCTGCTCCGTCAGTAGTCCGTTTCGTACCATACGAAGGGCGCTCCGGAACATCTAAGAGCCCCACTATAGTGGGATAACTTTCCCCTAAGTCCGCAGATGACTTTGTCGGTGAAGGTAGGGTAACTGGGGTACCGCAGTAGGGTAACTGGGATCCCAAGGTAGGGCAATCATGTTTCTAAGGTAGGGTAACTTGACCCTGTTATGCCTTTATTTCCTTCGGGAGTCCACGCCACCACATATAATATTGCCCCAGGGACCCGTGCACCGTTTACTATGGGTCCTTAGCTTTATGCGAACATACCCTCCGAAGGTTACCCTGCCTAGGAGGGTAACTTTGGCCTACCTAGGTTACTCTGTCTAACCCTATGTCACCAAGTCACTTTGTAGACACTTGTACCAACTCATGTCTACCGGTAGTATACTAAGTATACCGGCCAATGCTCAATATGGTTACCACATGGTTTACCATACGGGGTTGAGTCGATTCCAATGTAGCTACCTATCTGTGTTAGGTGGTAGCTTCGGCGTGAGGTATTCCGACAGCTAGGACCTTAATCGTGATTATATCGGAGAACTCGTTAAGAAGACACGAGTAACATCGGCAAAAATTAATCCTGCGTCTGAGGCGTGGGCGCCGCATCCGGACGCATCCCACGTCGTTTTTTCGTCCTCTGCGTCCCCAGCATCTGGACGCCATTCCCAACGTCGATTGCGTCCTGACGTGACGTCGGACCTTACCCACATCCCGCCGCCACCCCACATCTCCTGCTCTTCTCCCCCCCCTTATCTCACGTCCTGACGTCTCTTTTCCTGCCTCGCATCTCCGCAGCATCCGGACGCCTCCACAAGGTACCCCCTTTTCCTTCTGCTTCCGGGCGTGCTCATAACAACTTGCCGCCGATATCACCCTAGTCATTCCTGCCGGTGTGCCTCCTACTACTACTATCGTGCATAATTTGTTTGTTTCTAGATGTTTCTATTCCTCTATGTCTATATCTCTACTATATACTTGTCTATTATACACGTTTATCG
>Ga0307517_10001067_pt1 | contig 46474 bp, 34 predicted proteins | sample 23_EM_MG_FD_194515 | JGI IMG/M metagenome (GOLD analysis project Ga0307517, IMG submission 194515) | Populus trichocarpa ectomycorrhiza microbial communities from riparian zone in the Pacific Northwest, United States - 23_EM | ecosystem: Host-associated > Plants > Roots > Unclassified | place...
ATCAACTTGATGTCTTGGACCCAGTTAGCATCGAGTCCTTGGCCAAGTTTATCAAGGATAGATTTGGAAGGCTTGACATCCTGGTAAGGGTTCATTTTCAAGAACGATTATATTAATTGATCTGTCAAGAAATCTACTTGCTTTACACTTTAGTTAGGGTTCTTGATAAGTACAACCACTACGATGCAAATCTGTAGCTGTCTTTCTGTTGTCTGCGCTGACGGTACCAACTGCTGGGTAGCCTTTAATTCTTGTCTGTTTAGGCATTTGATAGGATTATGTTGCATGCTGAAATTGGATTTGTCCTACTGATGTTTCTTCCAAGTATTTTGGTGAGCTTTGGGAGCTTACTGTTAAGTCCAGCAATGGATGGTATGGTTTAGCATCCACAGAAGAAGAAGAAGAAGAAGACGACGAGAGAGAGAGAGAGAGATCAATTCTTCTATTTCATTTTCTGCATAAATCCTTCTCTTTCAAGGTTGTTATATCTAAACCAAAAAAAAACAATAACAACCAGCTACATGTGGCTGTATTTTAATTCTTCTGGAATTCAACTAAATACACGTGCGTTTGTAATTCAAATGAGTAGTCCCCTTTTTTTTTCTGACTTCTTCCTGCTCAAATTGCTTCTTCTCCAGCCATCCCCTCTTTAGAATTAAGGACCTGTAACAACAATTCTAATTCCAGAAATGCTTGTGACAGATTAACTCCCATGATAGATGAACAAGTGAATGAATTCAAGAGCAATTTGGGTTGTCATTAATGTATTTAACAATTTTTCTCAACCAAAATCATTTAAATTATTCTGCCAGTTACTGATTTATGATAGCAGTTTTGTATCCAATGACAGCCTAGCTGGTGAAGTATAAGCTTAATTCCTTTAAAAAATAAGTCTAGATGTTCTGTTCTTGCTGGCTCGATAGGAATCTTCAAATGGTGTTTGGTTCAATGTTAATCATAAGTGATTTAGAGCAAAAACAAAGTTTTATTGAAGAGTTATGGATAGCAAATGTATAATTTTTCACGGGTTTGGAATTTTGAGTGTTCTTTTCTTGTTTTTCCCGCATTTTGTGATGCATTTATTTTGTCCAGGTTAACAATGCTGGAGCTTCTGGAGTGGTAGTTGATGAGGAACGCTTGAGGGCCATGAATATAGATCCTGAAACTTGGGTGAGTTAACCTTATTCTAAAACATGAAAGCTTTGCCAGTGAATCCCAACCAGAAAAACACAACCTTATAGCAACTGTTTCTCCGTCCAGCTTTCAGGCAAGGCAACCAACATGGTTCAACAAGTGATTAAGACATCTTATGAGACAGCAGTAGAATGCTTAAACACTAATTTCTACGGTGTCCAAAGATTAACAGAAGCTCTCCTCCCGCTTCTGCAGCTTTCCCCTTCAGGGGCCAGGATAGTTAATGTATCATCTCTCAGGGGTGAGCTATGGGTAAGTGCAGCCCACGTTCATCATTTTTTCTTTTCTTCTTTGATGGAGAATCAACAGACAGCATCACACTTTCGCCTATAGATACTGTTGCTGAAATGTTCATTGTGGAGTCATGCATGCATAAACCTGTTTGTATTGCTGCTAACCAATAAGCTAAAACTTGGCCTCGTTGTCTCTCTAAAGACCATGTACTTGCAGAATGGTTACCTTGCAAAAAAATTTGATGTTTATATGCCTCGCATTAGTGGCACGTATATTCCGAGTATAACGATCATCCATATATATTGAGTCCGACCCCTGCAAACTGCTTCCAAACCGAAAGTGGTGAAAGAAGCCACCTCTGCACTTCATAGAAGATAGAATTTGAACAACTTCAACATTTTGCTTAATGTTTCACTGTAAACAATGCATTATGTGCACCTGTCTCAATTAAGGCAATCATTACTTGCAGAGAATTCGAGGAGATGATCTAAGAAACGAGCTTGGGGATTTGGAGACACTGAATGAAGAGAAACTGGATTCAATATTGAAGAGATTCTTGAAAGATTTGAAAGAGAATACACTTGAAGCTGGTGGATGGTCATTGATGCTGCCAGCTTATAGCATCTCGAAGGCCACCCTTAATGCCTACACTAGATTCCTTGCCAAAAGGCATCCTAACATGCTCATCAATTGCGTTCATCCTGGCTATGTCAATACAGATATAAACTGGCACACAGGACCAATGCCAGTAGAAGAGGGAGCTCGAGGTCCTGTCAAGTGTGCCCTTTTACCTGACGGAGGACCTACTGGCTGCTATTTTGATCAAACTGAAGTCGCCAGCTTTTGATCGAGCTCTTTCTACTCAGACGCCGTTGGATTTTGTCGATGCTATGAAAAGACTACCCTTTTTTTTTTTTTGATGATGATGAAAAGACCACCAAGTTAATAATCCTTCATGATATGCTTTTTGGTTCATTCATTTCATAACATGCTTACAAATTAAAATATAATCTTACACACAAGATAAGATGTGATTAATTTGAGGGCGTTTATTTGCCACCTGCTATAAAGAAAATGCCGACGCAAAATATGGCAGGTAAAAACCCTTATTCTGTATGCGGGCTTTTACCATTCAAATTACAGATTTTTAGCAGCTTTAACAACTTCACTCAATGGCTTTCCATCCTCAACCTCACTCGTAACATTTCCCAACGTACCTGTTACAAGAGTTAACATGAAGCACATAAAAGAACCAATAAGCATGTGCAAATACAATCATAATGAAATGCATGATCTAACGCATGATCTAACAGATGCATAACCTAACAGGTTAAGGATTGGATCAAAGCCTTGTTAAACAGGTACCACTCAAACTCTTAATTTTACGATGGACAGGATCTCCTGATCAAAGTCTATGATTTGAGGATGCTATGACAGGAAGGCGAGCACCAACCTCTCAAGAATAGCTTCAAGTCAATTCAATTCTGCAGGCTAGAAAGGACCCGTAATTGTAGGTGAGAAATGAGTCGGAGGTATATGTGAGTCCATGTTTACTGGCTCCGAGTGTAGAGAGTCTAATAAGTTCTCTGCTGTCCGCGGGCATATTGTTTTTTTACTCGTAAGTCGGGAATAAAGACTGTCTATAAATGTTCTTTACCCTGAGGAGTCCATGTTTAGGCACCTTTCTACGGTAAAGAAACTCCAGTCTGGACTTTCTTTATCTAGCACTAATCCCCGTTCCAAGAAAGACCATGATCACTTAGGCATTTCAAAAAAAGCCATGAGTAACTCTATGCTACCTACGACCACTCATCGACCAAAGCATGGAAGTGAAGCTTCGAAATAGGGTTTCTACTTTGATCGATCAATCTCTGACTTTGTCTTTCGCATGCATTTCCTCAATCTCACTAAGAAAAGGCATGCATCAACAACATTTAATAAGGCGGCTTGAGAATGCTTTAAGATTTCTCAGATCTCTAGTCGTCTATAGCCCACCCTCGCCACCATCAATCCAAAGATACATTAGTGGCACCAACCCATATCACTTAGAGTTGAAAGTGATGAACCACTCGACTTAACCCAGCAAACTTAGGAAAAAGCTTGATCATTTAACTCTCTTGTAATCACATCAGGTGCAGCAACTAACGATTTACTGTCACAAACTCCAACTACTCTCAAGTAAACTCCCTGCCAATGCCAGCCCAAAACACAAAGGTTTCAACTTTCTCATATGAAAACGTACAAAGTCGACTTCGAATGCACATTCCCACTGTTACACGGAAGCCCGTTTTAATGGTATTGAGCTAAGAATGGAAGAGAGTGATTAGAAAGGAAAAAAAGTGAACTTGTTGAACATGAAGGGATTGACAGGAGACAATGTGTTGGACGAGTTGGTGACCAACGCCTCTACAGCCCATCAAAAGCAGAGTTATATTCTTCATTCTGTCTGTCTGTCTGTCTTCTTTGCTTCTTCTCTCTATGAATTTTCAGTTGTCAGTACAGTTTGGTGCAGTCTCTCGTCTCTTCGTGGTAGGGTTTTGGGTTTTTGGGCTGTATAAACATTAAACAGGGGGGGTTCTACCCCTATTAGTCCCTGTACTTTTTCAAGATATTTAATTGCATCCCTGTACTAATAAAAGGTTGTTCAAGCCCCTGCACGTTAGCTTTTTTTTTTTTCATGTGTCTGCCCTCGATCCAACTCCAAATCTTGAACTCTTTTAAGAGAATGGCAGCTAAAATTTAATATATTTATGCCTTTGACCTCAAAAGGCCTTAGAATTTCGAGTCTTAGCTTTTACTGTATTTTCTTGTATTTGAAAAAATAAATAAATGATATTGAACATGATAAAAAAAATGTGAATCTATCTTCATTAATCTCATTTTACTTCTAATAAAATGAAAAAATGTAAAAAAAGGGATGAGTTCTTGAAATAAAGCAAAGGTACGAGTATCTAGGTTATCAATAACAAAAATCTCGAGTAACTACATACCAAATCTTGTTGAAGTAGCAACAAAATCAAGCTAGAGGATTGCTTAGTGTTAATTTTACCTTTTACAAGTATTTTTAATTAAAAATATATTAAAATAATATTTTTTAAAAATTATTTTTTTTATTTTTAATATTAATATATCAAAATTATAAAAAAAAACATTTTAAAAAAATCATTTTAATATCTATTTCAAGCTAAGTAATTTTAAAATTATTTATAAAAAAATAAACTAACACAATGTCAAACAAACCAACACTTATTCAACATACAATGTATAGTCTTATCCTCTACTTTTTGCCTAATTTTTTTTCACTTCCTCCTGCTTTCTTACGTTTTCAAATCAAGAATGGACAAAATTAAAATAAAATGTCTTTTTATCTTCTTATACAAGCTTTGATAATGGTTAGAAGAATCAAACATTTTTTAAACAAATGTCAAATCCATAAGACTAATAATACTACAATATAACATATAGATTTTGACATCTAATTCTATGTTTTTATTTTTGTGTTAAAATTTACTTTTCAAAATATTTTTTTACTTGAAAAAAATATCAAATTAGTGTTTTTTAAGGTTTTTTTTGGTACTTTTAATGTTTTTATGTTAAAAATAAAAAATTATAATAATATATTTTTAATTAATATATATTTTAAAAAATATCATATACCACAACACTAAATACATTAAAAAAACTCCACGGAGCTTCTATCTAATATGCTAACTTATAAAAAAGTTATATCAACTTGATTATCTATAATTATCTTAAACGTATGAAATGGAATAACTAACTAGTAACATCGATTTACTAAAAAAATGTAAAGATTTACTACAGGAATAGCTTTAAACTAAATGTACAAAATTTTTAAATACAATAGCTTTATTGACAATAAATTAAAATTGGAAGGACTAGTTTGGAAATTATCCCCTGCCTGATTACCTAACGGACCACTCACAGTCCCACGCAAGGTTTTGTTGCGTATTGAACTAAATTTGACGGGCTTCTTTAGTAAATTTCTAAAAGAGTTTTAGGGTTTTCCACTTTTTAATTTCACTCTCCTTTTCCACTCTCCTCCTTCAATTAAAAAAAATCAAAACTTTGATCAATCCCTAATTACCAATCCTCTTTCTCTTTATCTGAATTCACTCAATTTTAATTACCAGGTACTCTCTCTCTATGTTATTATTGGTTAAACTTGATTCTGCAATTTATAGGGCTCTAGTTTTATTGTTCCTTGAAGTGAATTGAATTGAATTGAATTGAATTGACTTGAGTTGAGTTGAATTCTGTGCCGTTTTTGGTGTGTTTTTGTGTCGTTTCATTTTTGTGTCGTTTCATGTTTTTGTGTTGGGTTTTGTTTGTATCAGCTGGTTAACCATGAAAGATAGTCTCTCTTTTTTTTTAGAGTTTTCGTTAATAGCTATGCTGTTTAAGTTTTATTTCAATGAAAAAAGAATGCTACTTTTTTGTTATTAATTTGTTTAGTTTTCTATTTTCTTTTAAATTTACGTCTCAGAGATATTTTTTGGGGGGTTTGTTGGCCAATTTTGTGCAGATTGTGTGGCCACCTTGTGCTTCAATAGAGAATTGAAATGCACGTGGAGTTAAGGAGTGTTTGTTAGGTTTAGCTTTGGAAACGGAGGGTTTTTGGTATGGATGTTCATGTGATTGACGATGAAGAGGGGACAAGTCATCGTGGGGTGGCCTACAATGGAGATGCAGAACCAAATGACAGTGGAGAAGCAAATAATGGCGAGCATGATGAGGATGGAGCTGCGGAGTTGCATGAGCCATGTGTCGGCATGGAATTTGATTCGGAGAATGCTGCTAAGACTTTCTACGATGAGTATGCTAGACGTCTAGGTTTTAGCACCAAAGTTGCTCACTTTACCCGTCCTAAAACTGATGGGGCCATAGCTGCTAGGGAGTTTGTATGTGGCAGGGAGGGTTTGAAGAGAAGGTCTGCGGATAGTTGTCATGCAATGCTTAGAATAGAATTAAAGAGAGGTAAATGGGTCGTGACACACTTTGTAAAGGAGCATAACCATTCAACTGTTAATCCCAATAAAGTGCACTACCTTCGGCCCCGCAGGCATTTTGCTGGTGCTGCAAAGAGTGCTGCCAAAACTGGGCAAGGAGTGGGAGTTTCTCCAAGTGGTGATGGCCAAGCAGCAGTTGTTGCTGCTAGTGGTTTTAGCCAAGGAGGGGGAGTTGTTCCAAGTGGTGTAATGTATCTTTCCATGGATGGACACCGCACACCTGTCTCGGAGACAAATCATGGAGTTAGGAACACTACCCCTGCTGAACCAAACCGTGTCGTTAAGACTTCTACAGCAGTGAATTATATTGCTCGGTCCAGTAACCAAAAGAGAACACTAGGTAGGGATGCTCAGAATCTGTTGGAGTATTTCAAGAAAATGCAAGCTGAGAATCCTGGTTTCTTTTATGCAATACAACTCGATGATGAAAATCGAATGGCAAATGTTTTTTGGGCTGATGCAAAGTCAAGAACAGCTTACACTCATTTCGGTGATGCAGTTACATTTGAAACAAGTCCTCGAGTTAATCAATATAGGGTGCCATTTGCCCCATTTACAGGTTTGAACCATCACGGTCAAACAATTTTATTTGGCTGTGCAATACTTCTTGATGATTCTGAAGCTTCTTTTGTTTGGTTGTTCAAGACATTTCTGACAGCAATGTATGATCAACAGCCTGCTTCACTAATCACCAACCAAGACAAGGCCATACAGACGGCAGTTTCTCAGGTGTTTCCTGATACCCGACACTGTATCAGTAAATGGCATGTTTTAAGAGAAGGTCAGGAAAAACTGGCTCATGTATGTAATGCACATCCCAATTTTCAATTGGAACTGTATAACTGTATCAACTTGACTGAAACTATCGAGGAGTTTGAAAACTCATGGATTGATATTCTTGACAAATATGATTTGAGAGGACATGACTGGCTTCAATCATTGCATGATGCTCGTGCTCAATGGGTTCCAGTGTACTTTCGGGATTCTTTTTTTGCTGTAATGTGTCCAAATCAAGGATTTGATGGTACTTTTTTTGATGGTTATGTGAACCAACAGACCACATTGCCAATGTTCTTTAGACAGTATGAAAGAGCATTAGATAATTGGTTCGAAAGAGAGTTAGAAGCAGATTTTGATACAATTTGCACCACACCAGTTTTGAGGACGCCATCTCCTATGGAAAAACAGGCGGCAAATCTTTATACAAGGAAGATATTTGCAAAATTTCAAGAAGAGTTGGTTGAAACTTTTGTATATACTGCTAATAGGATTGAGGGCGATGCAGCTATCAGCACATTCAGGGTTGCAAAATTTGAGGATGACCAAAGGGCTTATATGGTTTCATTAAACTATCCAGAAATGAGAGCAAACTGCAGCTGCCAAATGTTTGAGTATTCAGGCATTCTTTGTAGACATGTTTTGACAGTATTCACAGTGACAAATGTTCTTACATTACCACCCCATTACATCTTAAAACGATGGACGAGAAATGCCAAAACTGGTGCAGGAACAGATGACCGTGGTGTTGATTTGCCTGGCCAAGAGTCTCTTACTTTGCGGTATAACAATCTATGTCGGGAAGCCATAAAATATGCAGAGGAAGGGGCAATAGCTGTGGAAACTTATAATGCTGCTATGGGTGCTCTTAGAGAAGGTGGGAAGAAGGTTGCTGCTGTGAAGAAAAATGTTGCCAAAGTCTCACCTCCTGGCTCTCAGGGTGGTGGGACTGGTAACGATGATTGGAAGACCTCAACTTCAGCATCGGATACAACCCCATTTTTATGGCCATTGCAAGATGAAGTTACCCGGCGATTTAATCTGAATGATACTGGCAATCCAGTGCAATCTGTTGCTGATTTGAATCTTCCCCGCATGGCCCCCGTGTCGCTTCAGCGTGATGATGGACCTCCTGGTAACATGGTACGTAAAGGAACTTTGCTTTAAGTATTAATTTTTATGTCCGTTGGAGTTCAAATTATAGCAAAACCCACTAACTTGGCAATTTATACCTCTTGCCTAGGCAGTTCTTCCTTGTCTCAAATCAATGACTTGGGTGATGGAGAACAAGAGCTCAACACCAGGGAATAGAGTTGCTGTCATCAACCTGAAGGTATGCATTTAATAAACTAAAACCTCTAATGGGCTGGAAATGGTCATCTAGCCACTAAAAAAGAAATTTCTTGACAGTTGACAGCCCTGGGTCATTGTGTAAATACACAAACCTTTTCAAGTATTTAAAATGTATTTGTTTTGGTTTTTTTATTTAAGTGTTTTTGGTGCTTGTGATTTAATCTTTAGCATATTGTCAGTAATACTCGTGTTATTCTCTAGCTGTGTATTTGACAATTGATTTGGGGCCTCACATATAGTTTCTGTGGAACTACTGCAGTTGCAAGATTATGGCAAGACTCCATCAACAGAATTGGAGGTTAAGTTTCAACTCTCGAGAGTTACATTGGAGCCGATGTTGAGGTCTATGGCATACATCAGTGAACAGCTCTCAACACCAGCTAACAGAGTTGCTGTCATCAATCTGAAGGTATGCAATTCAAAACTAGATCTATGTAACAGAAATAAATCTGATACTCAGGCCCTGCCACCATGACTAATGAAATCTCTAAATCCATTGTAGAGAATATCATATGTTTTGTGCTTCCACTTTCGTTAAAACAAAAACAAATGGAAAGGAGAGAAAAACAAGCTGCTGGTTCAGGATGTTGTTTTCTAGATTGGTTAGAGTATATGTCCATTTATCTTGCCCATATGGTTTTATTTATAGCTTTATATTAAATTTGAATTAAGTGTGGCAGGTCTCGGGACCTCAAGCCAGCCCCAATCAAAGGGGTAGTCTGAACTCTGAATTGGATGTATTTCTTCCTCTTGCTTCTTGGACAAATTATTCTTCTCGAATTATTTATCTACTAGCAATGAAGAACAATTTTTAGCTGCAGAATATATGCTATCCCTTCATGTCCAGAAACGTGAAGTGAAGAAGTGCTATTTTCCTGTGCATGCTTTAGAAAATAGCCAATGGCAACTAGTTTACACTCTTGACCTAAGCCATTCAAAACTCCTATTGCTGCGTCATTTATAGGAAATTAGTATTATTTTTTGTGCATTTCTTTGAATTCTTTGTCTTTAACTTGGCCCTTCTTAATTTAAAATTCAGTCTGCTTCTTGATTTGATCTCTTCTGTTTTATGATTTAGAGATACTAATTCTGGCAGTAACATTGGTCATTATGTTTTAGGCATCAATGAAATTAACAATCTATAGAATTGGTTATTGTGCAAATGCATCAGCATTTGTTGTTTGAGGTTTGTTTTATGCATATAAATAACTTATTATGGGTTAAGGAAATCCATATTGAACCATACAGCATTATGCATTTGAGGAGCCATGCTTTTACAGCAGCATTGCACACTATGTGTCAACGGTCCTTGTCTTTTCCGATCATTTTTTTTTATGTTTTTTTTTCTTTTTTTGTGGATAGCCATGAATTTTCTTACCCATTTAGTGTGGTTTAGGATTACCTTAGTCAGTGATTACAACATGAAAGAGGAGCAAAACGGTGAAATATGAATACACATTTAGGAGAGCCAGATAGCGATGGAAGACATAATTTAGGGCGTGAAACTGGAATTTTAATGTATATCTCTATAAGTGTGGGATTAGGCTGATCCTTTATTTCCATCATATGGGAGAGGCTAGACTGAAAGAAATGGTTGAGGGATTAAACTACTAGTTGAATGGTTGCTTCCAGAACATAGGAAGGCGGCCCTCTAGCATATAATTATGGTCAGACACTATTTTAGTTAAAGGAATTTTCTTTTCTTAATCTATTTTCTCTTGACATGACTTTCTTTCTAATGTTTTTCGCATTAAGTTTTTCTAACTCTCATTTTTATACTGCCCTAATAATTCGGGTGGGCACATGTGATGAGTGTGTACCTGTGCTTCTTACCTCTCCCTCACAATCATTGTTTTCCCAATTTCTTTCAACATTGGGTATTACTTTTTTAACTTGTTTACACATCTATCAATTAGCTTATTTCTCCAAGCATCCCATCTGGATTCTATCATGTGAAGTTTTTTGAAATGTTGTGTTTCAAGGTATCATAAAATGAGAGGACTAAGTTCTAGAAACTTAATTATTAGTCATCATGTTGGCATTATCATTATCATTATTAAAAAGGAAAGTCAAAGTGAAGACAACATGGAATCGGGAATCCTCCTCAAAAACGCAAAAATAGTGATCAAGACAACAGCCCTTTCTGATCCTATTGAATATCCACTAAGGAAAGTCTTGTAAAGCCGCTGAAGCATTACACTATATAGATATCCCAATACATTCAGAAAAAAAAATTATTATATTCTACAAGATTAGCCTTGCCATAAAATTGCTGTGAGGTCTTAGAATTTGGCTTTATCCAAATACTTGAAACAATTATAAAACATTGCATTCCTTCTCAAACAGCACAATCTCACAGCCCCTTCCCCCTCCTGAACCCCAGAAATTCCTCGGCGAGTAGGGCTATCAAAGACTTATTGCATTTAGCAAATAACCTGTACACATATCCAAAGTTGTGACTGAGGTGTGACACAGCACGAACATTAGGCAACAGACCTTGATGTGATCTCTTAATATGCAACCAGTCATTAATAATTTCTTGCTGACTATCACAGTCAAAATAAGCTTTAACCTTATATGCACTTTGTCTTTGTCTATGTTATTGGAGAATTAGTATGTGAAAAGGTTGAGAAAAAAAAGATTTGCAAGATAAGGCACTAGAACCCTCTAAAGCCCAGATTTTGCTATCATGCCTCGAAGAAATAGAATTTGAGCTTAAAATGGAAGTTATGAAAGGGTGCCATGTGTTTACCTGTCATTTATATTTTGAAAGAAATGAAATTCCAGTTAATTGTGCCTTCCTTCCAGGGAGTAAAAACTAGAAATAGTGACATGTGAACTGGTAAACATTCATTGAGGGAACTAGGGATATTCCATAACTCCAGGTCCTTCCATGAATAATGGAGGAACCACTACTGGTTTTATATTTTAAATGATGAAAAAATGATGAGGAAACTACTGAGATGAATTTCCATGGCTTACATGTTATAGCTGAACCAGTCTTGGTATCCAAGTTTTCATTTGAACACTTAACCGGCTGCAAATGACCTAATGCAATATATAGAACCTGTTCCTAGAGGAAAGTGCCCTAGTCATTTACCCACTAGGGTGATATTCTTATGAACCAATTATGTTTCGTAAGCAATGCACAACTCTTTTTTATTTTTAATTTTTTGATAACTGAGGAACCCATACGGACTTCAACCACCTATGGTGGGCACACCCTGTACCCTAAACCTTGGGGTTTATGCTGAATCTCTCTTGACCATCAGGCTTAGAAGTTACAACAGTTCCCCTATTGACCTTGTGATTTTAATCTGTCTCGGCTTTTGACCATAAAAAATCCCAGATCATGTCTTCTTTGCATTAGAGATTCCCATTACTAGCGCAAATCTTTCTAATTCAAGTAGTATAAACATGCTTATTCTTTTTCTCTTTTTCAAACCAAATGACAGCAGCTATCCATGAATAGTGGTGCTGTAGGATAGATTTGGTGAGCTTTGTCCATGTGTTTGTGGTGCACTAGGAGTTATTAATCCTATCAGAAAAGAACTAGATGAGACGGGATCTAGGACTAGTTAAAGAATCCCAGGCCCAAAAAGAAAAGAAACGAAATGTAATTTTCAGCTCTGCCCCTGTTCTACCCACTTCATAGTATTAGAACTTTTAATGTTTAATAATCACAGCAGTTATTTCATTCTTACAGATAACTTTTTGGTCTCATTGAGGTGTATGTTGACCTTTTATTTGTTGTAGTTTACTTTTCATTTGGAAACCTTATCATTTTTTTTCCTGGTTTCAGCTTCAAGACACTGAAACAACTACGGGAGAGTCAGAGGTTAAATTTCAGGTTTCCAGAGATACATTAGGTGCCATGTTGAGATCGATGGCCTACATTCGCGAGCAGCTTTCAATTTCTGTAAGCACTCTCTTTTTACTTCTAGTGACTTTCTTTCACTTTTGGTACATGAGCTCCCAAAACTCTCATCTTCTGATACTGTTGATGCTGCCCCTTCCATTTTGTGGAGCCTGTATTTGTTTCAAATTTTCTGAGTGTCCATCTGGGCCCAAAAGAATTATGCTTACAAAGTATGTTAATTTTATAATAATGGATCTTTTGCAGTAACTGCTACCTTAGTGCACCCATAAAATTGATTCCTTGCATTTTATCAGAAAAGGAAATGCTTGGTCTTTGATTATTGTCCCTGTAAATGTTGCTGGCAGCTTTGACTGTGCATCAAAGCCTTTCCCTTTGTTACAAAGTTTTAGACCTGAGAGCCATACAATCTCCTAACCATACATTGTAGAAAAAAGATAAAGAGATAGTCCTGTCAGATCGGTGTGTATAGCAATGGGAATTCATCCTGGACGACATCATAATTCATATGAGCATAGTTATGCAAACTATTAAAGAAATATGGTAACAATCTCTCATTATTTGTGCAAGAGAAGCCTTATATACATACTTTCCACAATCTAAATAGTTGCCACTTTTGAAAACTCACAAATAATTGCATATCCAATTTAGTGTTCAAATTCAAGAAATGTTACATAACAAGAAAGAACAATTCCTTTTTTATTGGCTAATGAGAACTGACTTGAGACAAAAAAAAATATATTAATTAAATATAGACACTACCAAACACAGATTAGGCTCTCTCTCTCTCTATTTTTTTTTTGGTGAAGTACAAATCAAACATTAGATTCTGGCTGGGTACAGAACATTCAATGTCCATCAAACAAATATAAATCTGTAAAATAGGAAAAATACCTCCTTATGTCAAGTTTCTTGATGTCCCCGATTGAACAGAGGAGAGAACCGAATCAATCCATCCATGTTTTACCAAAATGAGCTTTCAAGGATGTAGAATCAAGGCAGAACCTTTAGTGGAGTCTATATCGATAGACTTCCTCAGGATCTGCCAAGTTCAACAAGAAAGCTAATGCTGCCAGCCCTAAATTGTTGAGCAACACTAGGGCTCTCTAAACCTAATTTAACCTTTTGACTTTTAAATTGATATTGAAAATTGTATTAAACTAGTTTAAAAAAAAACAATTGGATGAAACTAGTTTGGGAGGACAGGTGTATGCCTCAAGATTGAAAGTTATCTGATTCAGATGAAATTTGTAAGGTTGAGAATATGCTAACCTGTGATGATCATCTGATCATTAGAGGAGATCTCTCAAGTGATGAGAAGCTCTCTGTTCCCTTAAAGTGAGAGTCAAACTCCAGACCTGACAGAGCTAGGAATCCAGAATCAAAATCACAGCTCATCATCTATTTTCTTTTCTTCTGTTCTGATCTGTTTTCGCGCTCACTATCTGTCTAATAATGTTGCTTGATTTCCTTGTTTCTCAAAACATAACATTTATAGGCAATTGAATGTCCTCCCCACTTATCAAAAATGGACAAACATGGTAGATACCTTTTATAACACATCATAATAGTGGTACTGACAGGTTTGCATTATCCAATATAGAGCATCGCTATTAACGCTACTTTTTAAGAAACTTTATATGGCAAGGAGCCATGACTCTATTGCACCAAGTTATTATCGCTACTTTTTAAGGAACTTTATATGCCAAGGAGCTATGACTATTGCACCAAGTGCTTATATTAAACATCTCCAAGGAATCATTTTGAACATATTATCAATTCACTTTATTTACAGGGATGTACCGTAGCCTTAATTAATTCACATAATTTACAAGGATGTTTTATCATCATGGTCTCATGCTTCTAGTGCCTTTAAGGGGTGTTTTGTTAGCCAATATTTGACATGATTGGGCTGCTTTAGCTTTTTAATTTTTTGGGTTTGCTAGTTTACTGCACCTTAGTTTAGAGGCTGTCATATTCTCTGCTTTGTGATTGTACATCTGCTATTTTCATCACTAATTGTTCTCTTTATCATAGAAGAAAAGAAACTTATGTTTAGGTTTAGAGGTAAAGTAAATGCTTCATGATTACATCTAAATGCTGGTCATTTACATGAACATTCTGCCTGCACAAATTCAACTTTCATAGTATGAGAACAGAGGTGATTCCAATAAAGAACCTCGTCCTGCATTTTTTACAAGTACCGTACACAATCTGTCTGCGTCATATGTGTTATCTTGCTATTACCTTGTAAAATCCGCATGGCGAGTCTGTTCGCACAAGTTGAAAAGTTTAGCATGGTCTATTTTTTTAGCTTGTTCAGCCCTTAAATTGGCAGATTTCAATAGCTGGTTGGTTGTCCATGGGTTGTGTTGATCCTGACGGTTGTTCATCTGCATATAATCTGAGTAGCTAGAATTTCTGTGAACAGTATGAGATCTGTGTTGTGAAGCATCTTGCGCCTCTTTTTTCCCCTTTTTTTAAAAATTTATTTGATCTTTGAGTTGGAATAATGCAGCCAAACAAATTTCAGCTATCAACATTATTTTATTAAGTAATTCCCCCAGGATAAAAAAATAAAAATAAAATCAAAGCTCCAGATTTCAAAGTTTCGATGTACTTATATAAAGTTGTTTGTATGTTGAGCAGGTTGAGCCCCAAGCAGAGCCTCCGTCAAAGAAGCATCGGAAGTGAAAGCTTATGTTTATAGTCAACTAAATTCCAGGTAGCCAAAACTGTTTTGAACGACAGAGGAAGTGTGTTCATCATGTTGTCTATCTGTGTTCCCTTTGATTAGGGCATGCCCGCCTATTGCCCCTTTATTTCCCTCCCCCCCGTCCCAGCTCCCTTGTTTGTTTTGTAACATATTTGTACATGTAGTGTGTCAGAATTATAAAAAACCTGAGGCATCAAATAGTTACCTTTTTGGGTTTTTACCTGACCCAGATGCCTCATCTGTTCCAAATCCTTCCCCAAGTTTAGTCAGAATTGATCAAAAGATAATTCGTGTTACGCCAGATACTTGCACCGTGTTGCTCTAATCTTCATACCAACAATCGTTGGGAAGTCCAGGCAAGACTGGTATGAACTTCGAGATGGATGCTTTTTCCAAATTATCTGTTCGGTTATTTAAAAAAAAAAAAACAGCCATCTTTTTTCAATTTTTTCATGGGATGAGGATCAATTCTTTCTGCCTAAAGAAAGTGGAATCAATACCAGTTCTTCAGTGTATTCCTCGAGAAAGTGGAGAGAATAACGAAATAGCTTCTACTCAAATGCCAAAATGCCCAATTCTTACTGAAACAAGCACTGTCTACGACAGGCTACAAGAAAGAGGATTTTAAAACGCTACTCAACCGCTCATCTGGCACTTCTTTAGGACCTCCTTTGTTTTATTTTAAACAAAAAAGTATTCTCAAGCTAACCGAAAACTATGAAATCGAAAACAAATTGACAAATCTGCTTTGCACAAAGTCCATTCTACAGATACAATTTCGTCAAATATTGTATGTTCTCCCACCCCTAAATACACAGCGCAGCTTCTCAAGACAATAAACGTGGGCAGAGATGAAAAAAATATATCAGGGCCACCTTTCATCACTGGCATAATCAGAATTCGTATCAAAGTGTTGCAGCCTTACCAATTAACGCAAAGAAGAGCTGCCCTTAATCGCATTAAGTAGAAGGTGACGCTTCTACAGTTGGATTGCTTTATGTAACTGAAGTCCACCCAGCACATAAACTACCTTCGCCCAAAAATAAGAATCCATATCTGAAAGCCTTTCTGTGAAACCACCAGTGACACCTACAAACTCCTGTAATCTATAACAGTGACTTCATCCTCCGGGGCATCTAGGTCTTGATAGCTGCAAAAATTTCAAAGTTCCAGGGGAATCACATCACGATTGAGGAAGAGATATTAAACTGAAAAGGCTCTTACTAGATTGTCTGTCAGAATCATATCAAGCACAAGATCTTTTTAAACAGTAACTTCCCAATGCTGGCAGGTTTAAACTTGTAACTAAATGCAACTGTCAGGGGAATTTAAAAACAAAATGCAGATCGTTATGTTTTATAATCAAGATTCAGCCCACACCCTACTACTGTTGTTCGAAACAATATACAGTATACACCATAGCACTTATTTGTCAGGAAATCCATGGCAAGTGTCACGTTGATTTTATTGGCATGGATCTTAATCCAGCTTATGCTAAGTGATGCCCATTCCAAACATGTTAATGGATCAAAATTTTTCACTGATAAATGACATGAATTCCGGTTAATTTAATATATATAAAAAAATTATTTGCACAAAAAGGAAGTCTGAAGGGGAAAAGGCAACACGGAAAGCTTACACGTACACAAGAAACAAAAACGTTGTTGGAAGAGGTTGCAACAAAATTTACCTGCGTATACGTCGAGGATCCTGTCGGAAGGCTGGTGATAGAAGAATTGGGGCTGGCCCACCTAGTTGGGGTCCAGGCCTTGCATTTCTGCCACCACCTTCAAACGGAGGGGGACCACCCTGATCTCTAAACATGCGCATTGCAACTTCAGGTGGGGCAGGAACAAAAGGCCCCAGTGGACTGCAAGTCATCAGAGCAAGCTCTTAATAAAAAAACAGCAAGAGTACAGAAATATCTCCACTAAGACAGCAACAAAATCATTGCTCTCAACCTACCCAGCTCCAGGAACAGGCATCAAAACTGGTGGAGGAGCTATATCTGAGGGGAAAGGGGAAGGTACATGGATGCCTTGTCCTCCAAAAGTATCAAACATTGCTTCATCACGATTTCCTCCATCAGGACCATCATTAGATTGGAAGTCACCTGATTGTGGGTTTTCAGACCTATCAAATCTTTCATTGCCATTTGCTCTATTGTCACGTTCTCTACGGTTGCCGCGTTCATCCTTCAACGGACCAAGCCTGCGTCTTTGTGGCTTATCCTTCTGCAATGAAAACATGTGGTTATTCATAAACAAGAATAATAGAGAGAAATCATAAAACTATTGTGAAAAAGATAGTCAGCAAAACAAGTATTGACAAAAAATGAGACTGCAGATTGAGGGAACATGTATATGATAGCTGCAGTGGCTACCTTGCATCATTTCCTACAAATGTAGAAGTAGAGAGGGTCACAAGTATTGACATAAAACGAGACTGCAGATTGAGGGAACATACATATGATAGCTGCAGTGGCTACCATGCATCATTTCCTACTCATGTAGAGGTAGGGAGAGTCACCTATCAATATAGTTAATTTTTTTGTGAATAGATCATCAGAATGTTTTGGACAAGCAGCTTAAAAAATGTTTTATTGGTGACTGTATGAGCATTGAAACTCAACCTAAATGGCACTGTGGATTATACACGTGTCTGTGAGAGACAAAAAAGAATCATGGGTATGCTTTCGCTTCCATCAGCGTGTTATTTGGTATATGACTAATTTTCCCAACTGCGAATGGAAGTTATGGCAAAAAGAAGCCAAAGATGCTCTAATGGTCAGAGATGAATAAAAACGCAGATTCCCAAAGAGAGGGCATTAGTTAAGAGAGATAATAGTTTGAAATTATCAGACGTCATTTATTTCAGTAGAGTAAAAGAAAAATGAAAATAAAATTTCCTTCATTCACTTGCTTTATTTGCAGTATAAAATCAAGGTCGAAAGGCAATATTCAAAGAAGACAGGCTGTAGAGAAGTACAAGTTTATAGAAACATCTCAACGTGCTTATGAGTACAGTGTACGCTTATATTGCTCAAACAAGAGAGTGAGTATACAGAACAGACAGATGATAGACATCAAACTATGGAGGGATTAAAGAACTGGAACTCAATATGATAAAGGGGGGCATCTCCGGCACAGCCATAATCATCATTATTACTTTTGGGATCTTCAAGTTTCTATCTTAAAATTATTATCGGGCCTTACTTTACCATTCATCCTCTATAAGAAAGGTACCTAACATTACATTTTTAAATAGCATACAGTATCCACCCTCTCACATCCATGAATGAAAATATAAGGACCCTCTTCTAATTGTTATAGACTGCTCCTTCTTGTTTTTTTAATATTCACATTTCAACTCCCATATTTGGCTTTGAAGCAAGCACATTTATGCTGTTTACGTGTTGAAACAAAAACAAGTTTACCACCCCCACCCCAGTCAAACAGAATGCATTAAAAAATGGAAATCAGTATAGCTAGCAGCTCCATCATAAAAAAAATATGAAGATTTTGAACTAGATATAGGAGAAATTTGGATAAGCTAAAATCCTGTTAGCCCATACTCAGAGAGGAAGCTGGAAGAGGAAAAGCAACAAAGGCTTACGCAGTGAACATTTATTTTACACAGATATACCCCTATTATTTGACATTATGTAAGTCCGGATTTTATGTGAGAAAACCATATAGACAATATAAATAGGCATGTAGATCACTGACTACTATTGATTGGATGAATCATACCGGCATGGACTGCTGCATGACAGGTGTGCCACCAGGTGCATCTGAATCACTGCAAATGAGAATAAGGTGCTTGTCACATGATCAATGACATCAGCAGAAGAAAATTATGTTGAAAGACGTTGCTTACTTCATATAGTTTTGATAATACAGCTCTTCCCGCACTTTGGCAGTCAGCTCCATAACAAGTTCAAGGTGTTTCAGCTTGAGATGCTTGTGCACAAACTCAGCAGCATGGAAGAGCTTTGTGCAACCCTTGGCTCCACAACCATACTTCCACCCATACTTTTCATCTCTAATCTTCCGGACATATGGATCCAAACCTTCAACTGCAGTAGCATCTATCTTCTCCTTAGCAGTCATTTTTTCTAGAGGATCTTGACCCCTCAATCTCTCTTGCCAGTGTGAGTCAAGTTTCTTTTCCCACTCAGTTCCACTGTTGCTTGTATCAGAACTCTTTCCCTCAGCTCTCACATGCCTAAGACCCTTAGCTTCATTAGTTTCAATCATTCCATAGTAATCCAATCCATGGACTCGCCAGAGATATGTTATAAGTGTATCCAGTAGCTCCACACCTTCGAGGCCCTTGACTGAGGTTAAGCCTCGTATGATGATAACAGGGCCAGTAGAGCTTCCATGGGATTTCTCTCTACTCATTTTGTCATTCTCAGACCCGCTTAAAATATTTTCTTCGACACCTTTTTCAGAATCAAGTTTCCGTACAAGGGTCTGTGCTTGTTCAACGTCAACTTGGATTCTCTTGGGTTCTGAACTCACTGGATGAGCCTTTGGAGCAGCTGAAAGATCAGTGTCTTTTGCAGGTGGCCGACCATGCCTTCTTCGTTTACCGCCAGTCTCTGCATCATCATCAGAATTTGGATCACTTGCCTGCCCTGATTTATTTGATGATATCGCGTTGACACCAGGACCTCTACAGTATGAATGAAAACTTTAAGATGGACAAGATAAAAGTAAGGGCATGCAAGGTGCAATTATGTAAATTTAAGGATAGAAATTCCGATCTTACAAGTCCAATGTTCCACTCTGCAAATCAAGCAAAAAGTCTTTCGCAACCTTCCGTGCAAGTTCATTCCTCCTACAAAGCATTTTCAAAGAACAATCAAACAAACACCAAAAGGTTTGCGCAGTGGCTGCCATTGAACACCCACAGGCCCCACACTCAAACCTAATATCATATCATGACAATTTTTTCTAATAAAATATGTAGGGTAGAACATACCTTTCAATGACTGCAACCAAATTCGTTGGATGATACTTGTCCTTCAACCTGCATATAGACAACTAACATTAGCTCATTGAAGCCAACAGAGTGGCAGATACTAACCGAGGGAAGAGAAGTACCATTCTTCATCTTTATGGGCCTCAAAGAAAACCCGTTTCTGAGTCGAAATATACTCTGACTTGTATTCTTGATATCTGCATAATCAAAGGCCATGATCACATTCACATTTTTTGCTCGTGATTCAACTATAAAGAGTCCAAAAATAAATCCACATTGTACCTGCGCTCAGCTTCAGATGGCAATATATCATCTTCAAGCTCCTGAATGAATTGCTTGTATGACATTAAGCCTTCTCTGAAAAACATAAAGTTACCTTGTGAGAACAACAAGCATAATGAAGTCTCCACTCAACTTCTGTAAATTTCCTTATCTACATGATTGAAAACAATGAGAGAGAGAATGCTAAAAGATTATGTCTAACCAACTCATTCACATATCAAAAGGTGCTACTAGGATATTTCCATGTTACAGAAACATTCATGTTCATATAACTTCTACACTACTTAGTCTTTTTCATGTACCAGCAAGGTTCACATTCAGATTTCAAACAATACAACCTTAGGAAACATGTTGCTCGACTAAGCAAATAAAAAGTCAGAAACACACTAACTAAACCAGACTGCATTTAATTTTCACAGATCCCTGCTCAAACCACAGATATTGAAGTTCTCTCAAAATCAGAAAATAATTTTGATCTAGTGCAGAGCCGCCTATAAGAAGAGGCGCTGAAGTTGAGGGAGATTTACCCATGAGCATTCACTCCAGTTAATTTGTGAACAATAAGGCAAATACAATTTATTTTTCCATATAACTCAATCTCAAATCGGGATAAGCATAAATATTATGAGCAATGCAAACATCAAATTTTGATAACAAAGGATAGATTCAACTCCATCCAGAGCTAGTCTCTATAACACGACAAAATACTAACCTTTGAGCAGGCACTACATTGGAAGTATTGCCATAACCACCACGTCCCAATTCCCAATCTGTAACAATAATTGAATCAGTCAGCTCCACTTCAACAAATAGTACGAGCAAAACAACAAGGTTGATTTCCTTATAGATGCCATTTTAATAGTAGAAAAAGTAAAGGCAATCACTCCATATATGTGTCTCTGCCCTTTGTTCTATGGTTGGATTTTCTCGAGCGGGAAAAAAATCCTCAGTAAGCTTCCTAAGGGATCTAGTTTCATCATTGATTTTCAGTAGGAAACACCTTGTAACAAAACCAAAGTCACTAAAAATGCAATAAAATACAGATATAAATATGGTTACAGGAGGCTCTAATCAAGTCAAATCTTTAACTTAGGTCGCTAACTATTAGCAAGGTGGCTTGCAAATAAGTGCCTTGTATCTTCCATTATATCTATCCACCACAAAAATTATGCAGAGCACATGAAGTCACATTTAGAATTTTAAAACAAAGCCATTGGGAGCAGTTGAGTATGTACCTGGAGGACCACCTTGATATCCGCCTCCACGACCCATGTATCGGCCATGAGGCCTTTCTTCACCATAACCTGGCCTACCTCCCATCTCACGGTCATATCCACCACCATAATCATATCCAAACCTACACCAGACATCAAGTTTCCAATATGTTGAGCAAATATTGCATAAAGGAATTTGCCAAGCCCAAAATTAAGAATTGCAAGCAAATATTGCAATCATTTCCTATGCACATATACAAGGCACGACCTTGAATAACAAGGTGAATCTTGAACTGCGAACTGCGACAATAAAGAAAAAGGTACAAAAAAAAGAATGGGAAGGCAGATTCAAACATCCAGATAAAACTTCAAGATTCACCTTGCCCATACTACGAGGTTTAATAAGTCTAATAACAGTCAATTCATCACTAACGATTTAAAAATATAAATTTCAACTCAGATTCAATCTCAAGTTCAATTCTAATCAAAACCGCGTGAACTTGAATCAGGAGACGACCATACTGAAATTAAATCAGATTACTGCATTACATAGAAAGAAAGATAAAACCCACAGCCCTCACAATCCATAGACAACACAATTAACTAAATAACTACCGAAATTTTATATTATACTATATTTCTTCTCCTATTTTATTTTATTTTTGGCTGATAAATATAAACCCCCTCAATTAACTAAATAACTGCCAAAATTCTCTACGTGATTCTCAAGATTCCTCGACAAAACCTAACCAACCGAAGCACGACACAAGAAAATCTCTATAAGAAAAGGCCCAGTCAGAACCAATCAATAAAACCCTAACTCACCTTCGATCACCACCTCCAAATCCACCTCTAGGACTTCCTCTCCTGGCATCATAACCACCATCCTCCCTCCTCGATCGTTTATACGGAGGCGACCTCCTCTGCGGCGGCGAGTGTCTCCTGTCTCTGTAAGGCACCGGAGGTGGAGGACTCACACTACTCCTCCTCTTATACTCTCTCTCCCTCTCTCGTTGCGGAGGGGGCGGGGACCGATTCCTATCATAATAATCGCCTCCACGTCGATTAGGAGGTCTATCGAAATCTTCACGTCTCTCTCTTGAGTCTCTCTCACGGCGTCGTTGAGTAGGAGGAGGTGGTGGAGGCGAAGATTGTGGATCGTCAGTGGGTGGCTTATCCTTCCTGTCCCGTCCTCCTCCGCCGCCGTTCCCGCCGCGATGGTCGAGGGAATCGACCGGCATGTTAATGACTTCGGCCATCGGGGTTTGGGGATATTTTTTTTAGGTAGTGAAAACCCTAGAGGAAATTTTGAGGGCTTAAAATTTTGGGGGAAAAAGCAGAGAAGAAATGAGAAGGCGTGTGCGCGTGCTTGGGGGAATGGGTTTCTCCAATAGTTTTTAAAATCGACCCGGTGTCACGGGTCATGGATTTTAATCAAGTCATCCCGGGTAGACCCCAGATTTTTTATAAAACAAAACAACATTATTTTGTTAAAAGAAATAAATAGTGAACACATTGCAACTATTTTTTTATCAGGTCTTGTTAAATTATCAAGGGTTTTTTAACGGCTCACTCAGGTTTTTACCTTCCTTGATTTTTTCTTGAACCCGATATTGTTCCGGCCCCAGTTTGATAGGTCCCGGGTCAATTGATAGGTCCCGGGTCAACCCACAATGCTATGGGTTTCTCCGTGTATCTAAAAATGTGAAAGGGTGTTAAAAAAAATTGCCGAGTAATAGGCAGTTGCGACTTGTTTTGGGACTGACTGGAAAAATTAACTGATTTAATCATTTTTATTAAAATTGTGTGGTTTTGTTTTTGTGAAAATAAAAATGGAGTTAATATAACTGATTTTTTTTGTCTTAACTCTTTCTAGTGTGTGTGTGTGTGTGTGTCTATATATATATATATATATATATATATATATATATATATATAACTCTTTGCATGCCAGTTTCCTATTACTTGATATTCATTTTAATTTGAAAATACGTGTTTACCAAAAACAAACATGCACCGTTATCATTAAACCCGATGTACCTGGCATTGATTTAAAATATTTTTGTCAAAATAAAATAAAAAAACCTACTTTACCAATCTTGACCTCAGGACAAGCAAAACTAGGTTGAGAGTATCCCAAGCCCGGCCCACTCGTAAAATACTACACTCCCAAACAAATACATTCTACAAAACCCTAGCCTCCTCCCTATATAAATAGAGAGATTAAATCTGGCTAGGGTTTCTTGCTGTGGCGAGCCTTCATTTTGTCTGCAGAAACCTCTCGCATAACTACCATGGTGGCCGCCAAGAAGACAGTAAGCTTCCCTCTCTCATCAACATCTTTACTTTCCAATTCTTCTTTTATTGAAAAAAACGATTAAACTTTATGTTGTTTTTTGTGTTTTCTTTGATTATTGCAGAAGAAGACTCATGAGTCTATCAATAACAGACTGGCCCTGGTCATGAAGAGTGGGAAATACACCCTGGGGTACAAGACTGTGCTGAAATCTCTCAGAAACTCAAAGGGCAAGCTCCTATTCTCTGTCTCCTTTACAGCTTAGTTTTTTTTGTGATTTGAGTTGGTTTTTTTGTTGATCTGATTAATGGGGTTTGCGTTTTACTTAATTTTCTAAAAGGGGTTCTGATTGAAGAGTTACTTTACCTTGATCTGTGAGGTTGTGAAGGTTGTTTAGTGGAGAAAGCTGTGCGCTTTTTTTTCCTTCTGATTGTTAATAGTGCTGTGGTTGATTTTTTGGTTTGGTTCTTGTGGGGTCTGTTTGTTTTATGTGCCAAGAGATCTCTTAAATAAACGTGTGTTTGTGTTTGCAGGGAAGCTTATCATCATCTCCAACAATTGTCCTCCTCTGAGAAAGTCTGAGATTGAATATTATGCTATGTTGGCCAAGGTTGGAGTTCATCACTACAATGGAAGTGAGTTTCTTGAATTTGCTCTAACATCTCTCTCGTGTCATTCCTTGCATTTTCATGTCAAGTTATGAATTTAGCTTTAGAAGCTTGCTTTTTGTATCCAGGGTCAATTTGTGTTTTAAAATTAGGAATTTGATTTCTTTTTTTCATTCTGGAATCTATTGGTTTTCTTTTAGGCCTGGCTTTACCAAAATCATGAAGGTTGATGTTTGCATGGCTCATTGTTTCTTTTCTTATTTGATATAATTAATGGTTAGGTAAGTCTATAAAGTGTAGTATAGCACTCAAATTGATATTTGATGATGTTACCTATTTTAAGATCATAGCTCATCTGAAAAGCATGCAATATGTATTTGAAATCTGAAGGTTAGTCCATTGAATAATGCCATAAAGATTAGAGGAGGTTTTGGTGGGTGTTTCTCGGCACTGTGTTATGACATCAGCTGCTGCGCCTTTGTCTTTTTCATGAAAGAATAGCTGCTCATCAATAATTTGAACCTTTTCACTTTCTGTAACAAACTGCAAATAGTCTTTCTTGAATTCTAAGCAGTTCATGTGCTATCAAGTTTTGTCAAGTTGGGTTATTTTCATTAAAATTTGTGTTTAATATTGTGTCAGATAATGTTGACTTGGGCACTGCCTGTGGAAAATATTTCAGAGTATGCTGCCTCAGCATTATTGATCCAGGTAAATAGAAGTGGCCTTCATTTTGATATTTACGTACAGTATGTGATTTTTGTTTTCTGATCGTGGCAATCTCATGTGTTTGTTCAGGTGATTCCGATATCATTAAGAGCGTACCTGGTGATCATTGACCCAGTTTCCAAGCAATAGCATGTCTACTTAGTTTTGGTTCCTTTTCCATTTGGAATGCGGGTTTCAATTGAGAGCACTGTGATATTTTGTTAACAAGCACAATTTTTCTGAACCTCCATGCTTCCTTGATAGCCATTTTCTATCTACTAGATGTCTGAGTGAATCTATCAGAGTACTTTATTTCCTGTGTTAATTTTTATCTCTATTTTCTTCTCCTAGTCGATGTTTTGTGGCTTGTATCAGAAGCTACAGTCGCTTATTAGACTTTCAGTCTCTTTGATGCTCATTGCCATCGACGTCGTGTATCAAATTCATCCGAACCTGCTTTTAAGGATGATAACCAGCGTTGGGTGCTTTGTGGTCACCTTATAGTTTTAACTTGGTGCCAGTTACACCTATCAAATCTATGGCCATGGTTTGATGTTTCTAGTCTTCCAACATTTTTCATCGGGAACAGCTAGTGATGAAGAAAAAATTTAAGGTTTTCAATTCTGAGGGAGTGTACACCTCCATAATGTGCCATAGGTTTTCAATCTTCCTGTTCCCGACTTCCCGTAGCTGGTTTTATTGGCCTCTGTAAGCACAAATATAATAGTAAAAGTGAAAAACAGGACTTTTTTTTATTACCAGACTAATTTCTGCATTCTATAAACTACAAGCAAGGAAAAAAAATGTCAGGTCATGTTTTTTAAATAACGAACGCATCCTAAATCAAAGAAAAATACCATTGAAAAAAGAAAATCAAGTTTTTCTATTTTTAAAAAATCTTAGTTTATATTCTTTTTCTATCTATTTTCTTTTCTTGAAGAAACGTGTAAAAATTCAGATTCTAAATTATATATTTCCTCTAATTGGTTTAATATGTTTTTTCATGGAAGCCAACTCAGGCAAGTTATAAGTCAGTATTTATAAAACAAAAAATAAATAAAAAGTTTTAATAGGTTTTTCCTTTAGCTAATCAAGTTATCACGTAATCAATTCCCTATTTATATTTATTAAAGTTGAATTAATTCCCTGTTTATATTTATTAAAGTTAGGCCCTAGTAACCTTATTTAAAGTTATCACGTAACTTTTCCCTATTTATATTTATTAAAGTTGAATTAATTCCCTGTTTATATTTATTAAAGTTAGGCTGAAACAGCCCAGTAGTTTGTTTGTTATTATGTTTAAAAAGTATTTTTTAAGAACTTTAATTTTTTTTAATTAATAATTTTTTATTTTTTTAATATTTTCATTTTTTAATATATAATATTAAAAATAATTTTTTAAAATAAAAAAATATTATTTTAATATATTTTTAAACAAAAAAAATCTCAAAAAAGGTTTTAAAACATAATTCTTCTATCCATCACAATTTTATTCAGTATATAATTTTACATATATATTATTCGTAGTAAAATTAAAACTAAAAAGCAAACATAAAAGGTCCTTTTTATTTCCCATACTTTTGGATCTTACCATTTCTTCGAGGAACGCAAAATCCATTTCCACCACACCGCCACCACAATCATCGATCAAAACTTACTGTTAAGTAAATGTAAGATCATTGATTTATTAAAAAAAAACCATTTGCGCAATTAACTACAGAAGTAAACAATGGAGAGTTTCACCGCAGAAGATCTGTCAACAATCGGAGGAATAGCCACTGTTTCTCTTCTCCATTCTTTCATTCCAACACATTGGCTTCCTTTCTCTATTGTCGGGCGTGCCCAGAAATGGACTCTCTCCAGAACTCTCCTTGTCAGTATGTACTCTCTTCCCGCTGTCTTGCTTTGCTTTTCCGTTTAGATCCGGGTCTCTTTCTTTATGTACTTGTAAGAAAATAGAAAATTATTGGTGGGTTTTGATTATTAAGGACATATGAAGAAAAAGGTTGCGTCTTTAGCAATTTGCTATAGCATGTTTAGTGCTTGAAATGATTTATTTTTTCATGAAAATTTGATGTGAATCTGCCAAGTTGATTAGCTTGATTTCTTAGTGTTTAATTTAATTGGAGTTTTCTGATGTGATTTTAAGCTGGAGGGTTTTAAATTTTGTGTCTTTATGTCTGATCGGGTTGGCAAAGAGTGTGTTTTGCCGTGCGTTAGCGAGTGCTTGAAAGCGCTCTCTAGGTGCCTTTCGATGGTTTTGGCATCCCTATGTCAAATCATTGAAAAACACCCAAAAAATGGATGCTTTTTCAGCGGAAAATCTCTTTGTAATAGCACATCCAAAGGCATTATCAAATACACTCTTAACTCGACAATGTTTCAAAACTTGGCACTGTACTTGGTCATGCTGATGTTTTGAGATCAACTTCATTGGTTCTATTCTAGATTCAGATTTGTATTGGAAATTAAAAAATTTCCTGATTCATAGGCTCATGATGTATTATGTTACAATATTGGTGTTGCCATGCCTGTGGTAGTTATCATTATTGCTCTTGTTTTCTTATGCAGCTGCATTTGGGGCAGTTTTGCATGTGCTTTCTACTTCACTTCTTGGTATAACAGCAATTACTATGGCGAATACTATTGCTGGTGAAGAAACAGTTCACAAACTTGCTTCGCTTTTGCTTATAATTCTTGGTGGTTGTTATATGATACTGTTTCTGTCTGGGAAAGGAGGGCATAGTCATTCTCATAACCAGCCTATGGAGAAAATGGCCGTAGCAGGGCTTGTCCTTGTTCCTGCATTATCTCCTTGTGCAACAACTCTCCCTGTTTTTCTTGCTGTTGGGAATTCATCCTCCATGATGGTGCTTGCCATTATTGTGCTGCTATTCAGGTATCAATGTTATGTCCATTCTGCATTTTGGGTAGTTATTTTGCTTATTGTGGAGTTTTATACTTAAATATGCCTCTGCTCATCTTGGTAGGGATAAAAATATGATCAATGAACCCGTGTCTGCATATTTGCTGGTTGCCAGTTTTATTTATTTCTTATTTCTTATTGGAGTCTCTCCTTTTGATGCTTTCTGGTGTAATAATCATGTCCAAAACTATTAACATGAATATGCAGAAGTTTTTATCGGTGCTTGGATTACTTTTTGTGCATTTTACTGGTATAGATGTCTAATCATCCACTATCAGGTGCAGAATAATTTCTCTCTTTGTGTTTATTTACTGTTCCTGCATTCCTTTTATGGTTATATGAAGAGTCCCAAAATTAAACCAGACTATTTGAAATCATATTCAAATGGCTTACTGAGATTGTGTCTTTTCTTAAACCAGATCTGGGTAGTAAAGATTTAGTTGAGTTGGGTCGTTGTTTCTTCCATTAATTAGAAGCAGGTAGCTAAACTTAAGTGTTTGGATTGCTGGATTTCCTGTTTAACAGACCACCTTATTGGGCTCTCCATCTTTACTAGAAACATAAATTAATTGCATGGAATTTGCTTGAGGAAAAAGAAGTCCAGAATATGAAAGTTACATTCACTCTACGTTTATTTGTTTAATTTGTGTGGGAATTCTTATATTTGATAATAAACAGTTGGATAAACCGTTCTCTTATCTTTCCTTGGTTGCCGTTCTGAATGTTAAGTTGTGCAATAGTCAAAACCATGTAGGTTTATTTGCCGTGATATAAAGATTGATTGACACTGGATCATTTTTTGTTGGCAGCACAATAACTGTGATGACATCTCTTGTGGCTCTATCATTCTACGGTGCCAGCCAGCTGAAGTTTCACTGGGTTGAGCGATACGACAAACTTCTTGTTGGTTCAGTTCTATGTTTGGTGGGAATCTTGACGCTTATTTTTCATGATCATGATCATGATCATCAAGGACATGGAGATTTCTCAGGGGAGCATTTGAATAGGAAACTCATCGGCCTTTGAGCTATCCTTTTCTGGTATCATGCTTTGGGTGTTGTTATAATCTTACAACATATGTATCTTTATTACATTCGAGTTTTAGCCATTAGGTGTCTATCATGTTACGTTTCTCAGAGCCAGTGGAACTCGAACTGTACAGTAATGAAATTATTTTGTCATGAAACACATTTTCATTTTGGGAATATCAACTCCAGTTTTTCGAAACTTTTTTATCTCAACGTTTAGCCTTCGAACAGATTATGGACATTATTTTGGATCTCGCTACAGACTTCCATTTTAGTGCTAAAAATCCTATTGCAATAGTTAAGATTGCTGTGCAGGCTTCCCATCTCATGAGCTTAGCTCGAGAATTGACCCGGAATAGGGCCTGGTCATTGTGTTATCAGATCAATCTGATAAAATACATTAAAATTATATCATGTCACTAACCGTGCCAAAATACATTAAAAAAGTAATATCATAGTAAAGATTTTAAATCAAATACAGATGTGACAAGTTCCACCAATTCAACTTATTTAATTCAAGAGATGTTATCTTCATTTTATCCAAAGACTCGAGGAGAGTTGAGAAATTTTGGCTTGAGCGTAGAGGTCAGTCGGCACAAAACAAGTGAGCTGCCCTTATGTTTTTGTCGAAGTTATTATGGCATCCATGTTCAAACCATTCATGAAACATTTGGAGAGCTAATCTCGTTCCTTTGTGAATCTGTTAATTCTATCATAGGTATTAAATCCAAATCTACGTGGTACGTAGGATGACTTGAAAAATTCATAATCCATGGCACGATGTGGGCTAGCTTTCAGGTTAAAATAAAAATAATATTAACCTGGTTAAATTTGATTAATTCGACAAGTTTTTAAGAATTTGATTGATCCCGTTAAATTTGGTTTAAATCTGACCATATTAATACCAATAAATTTCTTAAAATAGCAAAATAATTTTGTTTTAATAAAAAAATTAATTTGAGTTGATCTGGTGACTTACAAGTTGATAAATAATCTAGATTTTTTTTTATTTAGTCTCTAGAATGGATTTAATTCTACCATGTATTTGAATAAATAAATAAATAAAAGTTTCTAATGCATCAATCCAATTCTATATTTATGCATCAATCCAATTCTATATTTATCCCAATTTGATGGTGAATGAGATGCTTAAAATCTAACAAGAAATTAAAAACCTAATTTCAATATTCAAAAACAGAAACAAAAAACATTTACGCTTAACTATTATAAAGACGCCAATCTATGGCAACAAAATAGCTAGCTAGGCATCTGAAATTTATCTGCACAAGTGAATATCTAATTAATTATCAAGAAGCTTGTTGCAAGCCGGCGAAAACGAGAGTTCACTTTCCAAAGTATAGAAATGATGGAAGTAAAAACAAGCAAGCAAGAAGATGACAGGAAAAAAGGGAAAAATTAACACAGGTGAAGCAGACCGCAGCAGCCTTTGACACGCTCAAAAACCATCATTTTCACTTGGTTATCATCATCACCATGAACCATTCTAACAATTTAATTATTTAGTAAACACCTAATCTCACAAAATTCATCAACTGCTTCAAGTTGGTATTAAAAAATATATATATGATTCCCACCAAACGGCTTGTATCTCTAATGGTGAATTATCGGCCATTAAAAAATAATCATCTAGATGGTTTCTCTTCAAAGATAACTAGTATAAGAAAAAAGAGCCATAATTAAACTAATCTTATACATAGCGATCGATAACTGGTAGTTCTGCTGCATCAGAGGCATTCCTTTCTCTTATTAAACAACTTTGTTCATCAAATCGCGCGTTTTCAATCTATATACATTTATGAAATGAATATTCCATAAGAGTAAAAAATAATAATAATCATAAATTGTTAAAAAAAACCCAGAAAGGTAAGAAAACCAGATGAACCAGATGTTATTGAACAAAAAACGTCAAGTCTAGAGGCATTAAGTCTTAATCTGAGATTATTAAAAGAATATTATCGAAAGAAAATGAAAAAATGTTATCGCTAGCAGCAGCAGCAGCTTAAAAAAACTCTCAATACCCCAGGAAGAAAAGGCTCGAAAATCACAATATCCAGACGGTAGTTTTGATCATGATACATTATCATAAGAAAAATTATGTCCCTTGTTGCATCAATCCAAGCATGGGAGGGTTACTGGCTTGGTTAAAAGGGTTCAAAGATAACACTCGATGGACTACATGCAAGAAGATTCCCTGTTTTATTGCAACCTAATATATATCATCATGAACTTTGGAGATAAATAAATAAAGAGAAACCATGCAACAATTTTCTCATGTTTCTTCTGCACAAAGCGATTTATGTTTAGGTTGGCGTGGAAAGAATCGTTGAAGGGTGGCTTTTGGTTTGCATTAATTAGTCAAGGAAAGGGATTTTACATGGCTGCTTGTTCTTGAACGCAGTCTTAAGCTACCTGCCCCATTGCGCTTTCCTGGCTAGAGCAGGCAGATATCTTATTTTCCAAGCTACCTTGCTAGACCCTCGAAACCATTAATTGACGATGACACAAAGACCCTTTCCTCTTACCTCCATATTTTCTCAACGATATATATTAAATAATTAAAAAAGAGAGAGGCTAGTCTGGTCTTCCCCTCCAAATTAAACAGTGTGTCCCTTTCAAATACTGTGTGTGCCAACTAGCAAGCAAATTAATTCTACAGCAAAAATTAATTAAAATGGAGAAGTGATATTCACGATTTATTTACGAACTAAATAAAATTATCACATGCACCTTGGAAGGAAGGATAGTGCATGATTTCCTTCCTGAACCTCGACTCTTTCGACTTCTGATCAGCCGCTTTCCAATCTTCTTGACATCAGAGAATGAACTGTCCCGCACCATCTAGAGAGAGAGCAAGCAAGCAAGAGAGAGTGGATTTTTATGTATTTTTGGAGAATGAAATTACCTCATCATTTTACTCTGTTATTAGAACACTAACCTGAATGAGATTTAAATTACTAAATTATCGGTTCAATTCATTGATCACGCGCGAGACCAACTGTTTTAATTAAAATGATAGTATTAATTTTGTTTTTTCTTATTATTGATATTGACATAATTGGCTTGATTAATGTTTGGACATGTGAAATCAAACTAATGTCTTTTTTTTTCACACGTGTCTTTAATTAATTTATATAAAAATAACATTAAATTAACTAATATGTGTTGATGCATATGCAATAATTTCTTGTCATTTGTTTTTGGGTACCTTTCTTCTTGTTTTTTTTTTATTATTATTTCTACAATAAATTAAACTCTCTTTGCAAAAATGATTTTCTTGTCATACGAGTTCTGAGGGCATCACCAAAACTTCCATTAATACTATTTATCAAAAAATGAAGAGAAAAAAATGCCACTGATATATCAATATTACATGATTTCTTTCGAGGCTAACTTTCAATTTATCATCTAATTATCGGGACAATCTCAATTACACATTCAAATATTTTCTTTATCAATTAAACGATAAAGAAATTTTATTTCTCAATTGAAGCATTCCATTAAATATAATTAACAAAATTATTAATTATATGTGTGTTTCTCACACGATTTTCATTAGAGGATAAAATTAAAAGAAGTTTTATTTTATTTTAACACGATGCAAAAGAAAGATACACAATTAAACACTAATTGGAGCTAATATTTGAAAGATTTGGGGTTTGTGAGAGTGCTTAATAATAATTTTAAGTATTTTTTTGTTTAAAAATATATTAAAATAATTTTTTTTATTTTTAAAAAATTATTTTTAACACTAGCAAATTAAAACAATATGAAAACATATAAAAAAATAATTTGAAATAATAAAAATAATATATATATTTTTTAAATACTTGTAAAAAAGTTGATGAAAACTCTCTTTCAATTTCCTCCTCTGGCAAGGACCATACGAGGAACACACGGATATTTAATATATCATTAACTGTATTTAATAAAATAATTCAAATGAAAAATAAAAATTCTCTTACAGTACAGCTGATACAAGTGTTTTTTTTTTTAATATAACATTAAAACTACCTTAATAGCTGGCGTTAAATCTGAGGTTTGAATTTTTTTCCTACAGAATGAAGCTGTTACTGTTCGAAAATTATATATTATTCTCTCTCTCGAATTAAGAAGAAAACACTTAGCAAAAATACAAATTTCCAGCTTTACTCTCAAATCTCTCACGCGGTAACGTTACACGCTCTTTTGTTTTGGCCTTTATATTGTAAAATACCGCATTTACCCCTATAGATAATCTCTCACGCGGTCTCGTGTGTCAGACACTCCTATTTAAGACACCAAACATGACATAGCCAAGTCCCTAACTTGAATCTCTGTTTCATTCTTTATCGGTTACAGGCACACAGCAGTGGTAGTCTCAACGCACTGACTCTGTCATCGTCGACAGCAACAATGGCCGACCGAGTTTATCCTCGTGATGACTCACCACCACAGACTACCGAGCTCAAGCCGCCGCCGCCGCCGCCACCCCAGGAAGAGGAGGATCAAGCACATCACCCAGAGTCACCGAAGAAACTTGCCGGGCCTCAATCAGAGAAACCAGTGCAACCACCACCAGGAACTTACGTCATCCAGATCCCTAAAGACCAAGTCTACCGAGTTCCGCCACCGGAAAATGCTCAACGCTTCGAACGTCTCTCCCGCCGCAAGCCCCGCCGCAGCCATTGCTGCTGTTGTCTCTGCTGGTTCCTCTCATTCCTCGCTGCCTTCCTCTTCCTCGTCGGCCTCGCTGCAGCTATCCTCTACCTCGTTTTCCGACCCGAGTCGCCGGATTATTCAATCGAGCGTGTCTCCATTTCGGGGTTAAATCTGACGTCATCAGGACCAATCTCTCCGGAATTTAACGTTACTGTGAGAGCTAATAACCCTAACAATAAAATTGGAATTTATTACGAAAAAGGAAGTTCCGTTAATGTTTATAACGACGGCGTTAAAATGGCTGCGGGATCGTTACCTGTTTTCTACCAAGATAAAAACAATGTGACGGTGTTTGTAACGTCGTTAAAGGGATCTGCTATTGAGTTAACGAGTGGTGTTCGTACGGCTTTAGTCAACGGGGTGAGTAAAGGAACTGTGCCGTTTAATCTGGCTTTGAGGGCTCCGGTCAAGTTTAAGGTTGGGTCTGTTAAGACATGGAAGATTACTGTCAAAGTTGACTGTGATTTGACGGTGGACAAGCTAACGGCTTCTGCGAAGATTGGGTCTAAAAGTTGTGATTATGGTGTGGATTTGTGGTAGTGTAGAGTTAGTACATTTGGGATCATTTTTTTTTCCTTTTTTTATATATTAATTTTTTTTTTTTTTAATGAGATTGTGATTCTAGTAGTGGTATACATATTACAAATTAATGGAACAAATATTTCAGAAATAAAGATATATATACCATGAATTTATTCTCTTGTAAATTATTTTATTGGTGATTCAAGCTAGTGGTATGCACGTAACGGATTGATGGAGTCCATTTTGTAGCATAATATTAATTATATTTATTTTGGCTTAATCCCCTTGACATTAAAAAAATAAAGTCCTATAAGGATGATTCTAGCTGGTTAATTGAGGTAAATGAGCTTAAATTATTCTAAAAAATGGGGGAAATTATCGAGTTGCCAAAAATGGCTGTCAACAATCATCTTTTCTCTTCTTCTATTTTGTTAATCGTTTGATCAGGAGATTCTGATCTCGTTGCCTTTGCCCTTGGTGTATATGAATGAGCATGTTCTCTCGAGATTAAGTTTATTTTTAATGGATTTTAAGTAGAGTTTATCTTCTTAATCTCCTTTACAATTTAAATAAAACATATTAACACCAATTAAGCTGTAATTCATTAACCTCAGCCCTGTACTCTTAACATATTTAACATCACTTATGCAAGAACTAATTATGCCGGAGAGAATTTTATTGGCCAGAGAGGTTGCTTAAGCTTCTACGAAACTGGGATTTGTTTGACACCCTGTTTGTATTTTTTGTAAGGTTTTTTTTTAAATTAATTTTTTTAAATGTTTTTAAATTATACTGATATCATTTCTAAAAACTAATAATAAAAATATTATTTTAATATATTTTTTAATAAAAAAACTTTAAAAAATAACCATTACAACACTTCTAACTAACAACTAAACACTATCCATGTAAGCTGGGATTTGAGAATGGACAGCCAAGAGATGCATTTATCACTATTATTTTTTTAATCAAGAATAAATCTGACAATAAAGAAAATGTCCAAAACAGGTGGGTCCAAATTGAGTAAGCTGGATTCAATTTGGACAAGTTCTTCGTTGAACAATCTAAGTTTCTGTAATTCATGCGTGCCACAATTTGGACCAGTTCAGAGTTTGGAAGAGCGTGTTTGTATTTATATATGGAAGCAAGGCCTAATGCCCTTTCACTTGTAGTGACATGAATGTTCTTTCAAGCAAGAAACAAGGATCAAGAATACAAGCAAGATGGCGACCTCGTCTGCCTGAACTCTCTTTCTCATATTAATTTTGGGTTATATATTTATTTTTCTCATTTCAATTCTATTTCTCTGATGTAGACACCTAGCCAACTAGCCATTAATCAAGGTTTGAAATATTGATAAAGGTTGTGTGTGGGACCTGGCTCTTATTTACGAGGGAAAAAATAAATAAATTTGTGTGATAAAATGTGGGATTTTTTCGTCGAAGAAAATAATTAGCGATGCCAACAACGTAAAGGCAAAGACACCTTCTGCCTGGATTTCAAGTCTTTTGTGTGATCAATCACCCTATGAATGTCAGCTTGCGTTGAAGCTTGAAATGATCTTAGTGGTTAGGTTGGAGGGGCGCCTCCTTTTTCTTTGTTTTTTGATGACTTGTTCTTATGATGATTTTTTTCTTCTATTTTTATGTTCACACTCTTCTTTTTCCTTGCTAGATAGGGTTTTCTTTCTGTTGTTATTATTACCAACTTCATCCACCAGGTTGCTTATTTGGCTTGAATGAAGTAGAGATTTGTTTTCTGATATGTTCTGAAACCTTAATGTTGATATAAAAAATATTAAAAAAAAATATCATTTTAATTTTTTCATACATCATATTAAATAGATTTAAATTAACCTGTGTTAACTTGTTTGTGAGTTTACTGACTTTGGATAAAACCTAAAAATACTACCTGGAGTAACATGAAGAAAACACAAAACTACCAAGAAAACCCCAGGAACTCCTGCAGATAACCGAATCCAAATGCATGGAACACAAGTCAGAATCCAGTTCAGTGCCATATCCTACCAGTTTTTAGTGACGGGGATCAATACAAGAACTGAAACCATACACAGTGACATAGAGAAACAGGAAAATATAAATCCAAATGATCACTACATTGAATGCATTATTTAGCATATAATCAAGACGATGAGAAAAATGGGGAGGGATTTTATCTGAATTCTGATAATAATTATTAATTACTAAAGAAAAACAAAAAAAGGAGAAGAGAAGAGACTATACAGATCCTCTTACATTGAAGAACAACATTTTCTTCATAGCACAGCTTTTGAAATACAAAACCACCCCTTTAAAACATCTTTAATTTCACTATAAATTTTTACCAGCCTCTTTATTTTCTGCTTTGATTTAACCACAAACAGCCACTAAGCACCCTTTTATTCCTTTCCTCATGTACAAATACGGTATCCAATCGAGAGCTCTATCTGATATGCCTTGCCTCCCAGAGTTTCTCACTGTCATGATCATACAACGCAACAAAATTGCTCCCTCTTCTCTGTAACCAAGCTCTCTTTTCCAATCAATTAACTTGCTGTTGGGACATCACTCTTTCATAATTACTCTTGCTACCATGGATTTCCTTTTCAAGTTTTGCATACATCTCGACAGATTTCTCAGCAAAGTTGTTCAACTGGCCAAGAAATCCCTCCAAGCTTGATCGAAAATGCTCAAAACCTAAATTAAAATCCTCTGAGGCCTCATCTCTCAACATGTTAACTGCTGATTCACTTCCGTTATCAGCCTTCCATGATGAGAATTTAGATTTCTTCCCTTGGTTCTTCTCTTGGCGTGGCAAAAAGTGAGCAGTTTCAGCTGCTAAAAGCCTTACAGATTCTGCAACTTCCTTTACAGGCAAGCCATTAAGACCGTCCAACCAGGCACCACAGGTGGCATATACAGGAGGGCCATTTGATCTTAAGGCCGTCGAAGGGGGCGTTTGCCTCCTTTTTCTCTTGGTAGGTTTTTGTGTAAAAAAGACACATTTAAAAAGCCAACTGTTTATAACCTCCAGGTACGACATCTGAGCCTCAATCCACTTTGTAAAGCTTGAAGATAGAGAGCTTAGTTCTTTTTCGAGATGGACAGTAACCTGCCGATGTGACTCTGACTGTATAGAGAATTTGGCGTTACCATTGTTGAATGCTACTGTAATGATGTTGAGCTGAAGCTTGTGGCATTCAAACATCACTTCCCACATCCGACTCAGCCTGCGGTCAGTGGAGAGAGTGAAAACCAGAGTAAATTATTCACAGAAACTATATGCATAATTCTCTCTCGGACAACCAGCTTAATTATTCCCATGGGAAGGACTAGTCCTATTCCATAATCAGGGAAACAGATATGATTTTTGCATGAAAGTCATCTGGATCAGACGCATTATTGAATTTGCCAAAAAAGAACCCGACCATTACCATTCTATTGCGATCACTTTTTAGTTTATTCATTTCCAGTAAATATTACTTGAGGCAATGCAAAGGTTGAAAGTTCTCTATGGGTCTGCTAGATCGAATATTAAACTTGAGCCAACCTTTCAATATCATGCTTAATTCTTAATGTCATAATGATATCATGCTTGGTTTTTAATGCAGCAATGACATGTGACGGAGTTTAGCAATATATAGTCATGTGGAGCCTCTTACAACAATAAGTTGCACAGGAAGAAAGTGAGGTGATGTTCAATATGCCAAAATCAAATTACAGTTCAACTGATTCAGTCAACTTCCAGTCACCTCTTGATTTTAAGTAATGGAACATAAAAATACATACCCTTCAATTAATTCCTCAAGTTGTGGCTGGAGCTCTTTGTCCCGTAATTCCTCAATCCTCTTTGATATGGAATCAATTCTGTGAAGGGCAACTCTGATTCTCGAGTGCAGATCTTTAACAACAGCACGAGTTTTATCAATTTTGATATTATGGAGACTTTTTCCACTGGATTCCAGTTGTCTTAAAGTTCTACAGCGCATGTCATACTCCCTTCTGAGCATCTCACTAGCCTGAAATTTGGAGGAAATACTATTAACCTGTGAAGAACTTTCTAAATTTTCTTTGTTGCAATGTCAGATTTTAATGTCTCTCGTTAATTTCAAAATCAATATAGACAACTGAGGTAATGTACATAGATTCCATAAGAGTGTTTGCTAAGCTTGACAGAGAACAAGGCTTATGAACAACAAATAATGCAGTGACACATCACCACTAAAATGTTCCTTTTCCTAAGTTATATCCTATTTGAACAAAAAATTAAGTCAGTCAATATTTTTTCTTTTATCACCAGTAATTTATATCGGGACCGTTCGACAATTATAATCACTAAATTAATCAATATTGGATAGACAATCAGAGGACAGAGAGAAAAGAAAGGTGGGGGCTTCCATATGAAAGGGAGTAACAAAATCTGTAACAGATGACATAGCAAGAATGAATGTGATGAAGGAATGTTTCCCTTTGAAACTAATTATTTAGATATTTACTTTTGATTCCTACACCATGTGCATCAAAACATCCATTTTGATTTCTTACACCATGCGAGTGACCGAGACACAGTTAGATAATATCTTCAAAAACAGACCCCTAATAGTAAAAAGGGATAAACTGCTGGAATGCGATCATTTACAACAGATCTTCGTGCAATTTTCTGGTCTCATGTGAAGTTGGCAAAACAAGTAAACCGCATTTACTATCATATGAAAATAAGGCAAAACACATGAACGGAAGTAATATCAATACTATATTTATTTTAAGAAACCACAATACCTTCACTTCATCATAAAGTTTCCTCTCCCACGCATATAGCCTGTCTAAGGTAGAAGCATGACTGCCGGAGATCATACAAAAATTATCAAAAAGATTGCCAGCCTGATCATCTGAATCATCCTTGGCATTTGATCCAAGAGGATTCCTGGATGAAGATGACCGTGACGATGTCGTCCTATGCCAAATTAAGTACTTTGTATCCTTTTGGGCAGGCTCTAAGTAAAAAGCAGAAAGAATTAGCAAGTAATAAAGGAACCTTTTGTTAATTGTCTTATGATACTGTTCTCTATAAGGTTTTTTTAACAGCAATTATAAATTTTACATCACAGCTCACCACACAATCCTGAATAAAACAGTAAAAACAATAAACCAATCCTCAAAAAAATATTCTATTGAAAAACTTCAATGTGTTTCTTCTTTTCTTTGCTTTCCTTTTTCAACAAGAGAACGTAGTGGCTGAAAGGACTTGTATTTCGTAAAAGAAAAGTCCAGCAACATAGTGATATATTAAGTAGAATTTGCTTCAGTAAATCAGAACTTGAGGATAAATTAAGATGAATCACTCAATCACCCAAACTTTACACAATATGCATTCATGATGGACATTCCAAAAGCAATGCCCACATCAATCCGACCACAACATGAGACCATTACTAAACGGAAGGGGGAAAAATAATTAGTATTAAACTAAAGGGAGCTACCTTCTTGCAGTTGACTAGGGTCTTCCCCACAAGAAAAACAGGCCTTGAAGAATGTAGATGCCAGAGATCCATCTGCAAGAGTAGAAAATAGAGTAATTTCAAGGTGTTTTTAAAATGAAATTGATACGTAGTTATTGATCTTCAACAAAAAGCCAAAAGTCCTAATCAACTTTCTACAATGAAGTCTTCAAATCAATTATAAACCAATAAGCCCCATCCTAGAAAACCAATCTGGGTCAGTCACTCTGTCCTTTAAATACTAAATAAACGATGACATAGGAAAAATGTTTGATAATATTCTCCAAGACCTCGTAAACATACACGTCTTCTAATTACATCACAGCTGCTAAGAAATGATAAGAGAACAAAAAACACTTCAAAAATATTATTTCCCGAAAATAATAGGTTCAGAGAGAGTGAGAGAGAGAGAGAGGCCATACTTTCTTTTCCAGGGGCTAATGGACGGAAATGCAATTTATTGGCTTCAAGCATCCTTGGAACTTCTTTCCCAGAGTCAGAAGCTTTTATAAAGAGATATTCAATATCTTTCATGCTTGAAAAGAAGTCCTTAGGGGAAACCTTATTTGCTGATCGATCTTCCTTCATTGGTGTTTTCTTTTTGTCAGCTGAAATAGTAACTGCTGACAATGGAGTTCTTAATGGTGACAAACCAGGAGAGTTACCTTTCTCCCCATTCAATAACTCTGTTTCTGAAGCTGCACTCCCTGCAGAAGGCATGGTTGGTGAGGCACTAGGTGCAACATGATCATTTATCCTATTAAGATTTTCAAAACTTCGAACCAAAGTCTCTGCAGGAGGGTCATCAAATTCATCTTCTGAACCCTCTGTCTCGGCACTTTCATGAATCGAAGCTTTCTCTTCTTCATCTTCCAGCTCAGGAATTCCTTCCTCTTCCCTGAGCCTTCTTAAATCATCAGCACTGTCCAACCCATGGTTCATTTGCCTTGCATCTTGGAAAGAAAATTGCTGGTCAATCGGGTGAAAAAGTTCAAAGTAATCCCATTGTTGAATCCCTGGTGGGACTGATGAATCTTCAAACTGTGATGTTCCATGTTTTTCAGTGGAACGAGGTGTGGTATTTTGGGGGGTACTGGATGAGGTTACGGTCCCTGTAACAACTACAGGAGATTTCTCTTCAACTTTTTTAGAAGAAAAGCCCCAAAATTTCATATGATGTGCCTGAATCCGACTTGAGCTGGGAGGAGATGGTGATGGAGAAAGGTTTTCAGCTGCATCAACAGGGTGAGATAAAGATGGAGAGGAGACTGAGAAATGGGAAATAGACTTCTCAGTCAAAGCAAGTGGCTCTGGCGTTGCATTAGTGGAGGTGTACAAAGAAGATTCAAACAGAACTTCAGGTTCAACGAACTTCCTAATAGCAGTTCCTGTACTTCTCAGTGACTGAATATACATAATATGAGCAGCTGCTAGTGAGCACCTGCCATCAAGTGCTCGCCTAACAAATCTCTTTCTTTCACGACAAAGCTGCAAAACCTTATCTTCTTCTGTTTTAGAGTTTGAAGCCCCCATTTCCCAGATCCAAATGTTTCAATGCCCAATTAATTAAAATTTCAAGGCATAGGCTTCTTCCTGAAACTCAATGGATTACAAATAAAATAAGAGAAACTTCTACCAGAATGCAGCAATTATCTGTACGCACCTGAGAAACTCTAAACTATACATAACAGCTATAGCAAGTTCCAAGTAATCAAATCTTAGCAAAGGAGAAAACTTCAACAAATTCAAGATTTCAATTTAAGAAAGAGGGAACTACACTTTGAATTCTCATTAAAGAGATTTGACAGTACACAAACATCTCAAATTACTTGGATAAGAGGAAAGTTTCAGCAAAATTTGCCCCAACCACCTAAAAGAAGAAGAAATATAAGGTCCTTCCAATTCTTAAGCTGATGAAGTGAGATAAAGCAAACCCAGACAGCATATAAACATACTGAATTAAGTTAAACACTCAATTCAGTCATTGGAAAGGCAATATGATCCTAAAAATGAAGGTGCATAATAAATTGAACTGGTAACAAATTCATGACTTTGACCAGTGACTTAATCCTTGGATCCAAGAGCATGCCTAATATCAAAAACCATTAACCTAGACTCGTGCACCAAGCCGAAGAAAGAAAAATCATTAACAAATGTCCAGAAAGCTTAAAACGTTAATTTGAAACAAAAAGCTACAGAAACTAAGAACTCGAGAGCTGTTGAATTCAAGACTGATGCCTAAAAAGAAGAGTACCAAAAAGAAGAGTGGGAATCTCCATGAATATTCATGTGTGCAAGCTCCAAAGCTAAAAAAAACACTAATCATTGTATCAACAACAAACATCGAATTAAAAAAATTCTCCAGGTACTCAAATCCCGTTCTAACAAAAAGAAATAGTATAATTTAGAAAAAAAAACAAAACAAAAAGAAACCCACCAAAAACAAGCACCTCAAAAAAGAAAGAAAACCCAGTTGACTGAATCAAATTTTGCATCTACCGAGATCAAATTCAAGGCAAACAGACAGAACTCAGCAGAGCTGGAAAAAAAAAAGCACAATACTTTCCTGCTCAACCAATTAAAGCAAAACTCACATGAACCAAAAAAAGAAAAACCAATCTTGAGAAATTGAAAACACCAAACAATCAATCAAAAACTCAGTATCCATGCTAGAACAATTAGAAATTAATCAAACACCGAATAAAAGAAAAGTCTAAAAGAAAAGGAAAGAAATGAAACCAAGGGAGTTGGTGGGTCACCTGAGAAAAGAAATGAAGTGATGTAATCCAATCAGAAGAAGTTACTGGTTTTATAGCATGATCGATTGATTGATAGAGAGAAAAAAAAAAGAGAGCGGGAGGGAGGGAGGGAGCATGGAATTCAGAGAAGACTCTGACTCAGATGAGAAACAGAATCATCATGTCTTCTTTTAGTATTGTTCAGATATAGAGAGAGAAATAATAAAGAATCTCGGTTTCAGAGACAGAGCGAGAGATTGTACAGTACACTTGAGAGCCTGAAATGCGAGAGAGACAGAGAGTCTGAGGGAAGATAAAGAGGGAAGGGAGGTTCCATGCAAAAACGCAACCTGGAAAGACAAGCTAAACATGACTTAACCCACTCATGTAAGGAATTGTTCTGTATTTTGCTTTTTTATAAAAAAAATATTTATGAGATTTATGAATTGTTTTTATAATATGTTTTATGTTTTAATGTTTATGAGAGCATGAAGCATAAGTTCTTCTTTTATATTTAATAATCCATCCATCTTCTACGTATTGTTCTCTTCACTTTAAGACTCGCTTTTCTGCCAAACACTCCCTCTCTATATTTTGTAAATATATTTATTTATTTTATAATCTAGTAAATTTTTAGTTACGAGATTTATGATATTCAAACTGATAATTTTTTAAAAATAAATTTATATTATATAAATATTTATTAACGGTGTAGATTCAATATTTTTTTTAGTTTTAAAATTAAAATGATATATCATTAAACTATTGAGATATTATATTTTAAAAAAATATATATCAATTTTATTATTAATTCTATAGAAAAATGATGCTGTTTTTATTTTTAAAAAATAGTATAATTTAGATGAAAAATATAAATGAGTAGCCTTAAGATTAGATAAAGTCTTTGATCAAGAATTTATAAAAGTTTGATGGTAAAATTATTGAGATTACTTGTATAGTTGGTGGTATTTTATAAGATTTATTCGAAATTTATCTTTTTTAATGCATGGGATTTCCTCTCTTAGAATTGTTAAAATATAAAATTTAATTCAGGTCGAAAAACAAATACCAAGAATAAATTATTATTTTTTTGCAACATCTGAGCGTGATAATGTAGGTTTTAAAAGCCCATTAATACTGAATAATCTTTCTATTATTCTTTTTTCTGGTTGGCTGCCCAGTTATTACTTCTTTATAAATGGTGACTGTACAATTTTATTATAAAGTTTCCCTTTCTAGCAATGTGGTATGAATGCTGTTTTCAGTTTTGTGATAACTGATTTATTTATTTAATTAATGAAGCTCTGGGTGGTCCAATTCAAGTGACTATTACCGGCAAATTATTCTAGCAATGCATAAAGCAAAATATATCAAAGTATTCTTTACTTAAAAATATATAAAAATAAAATATTTTTATTTTTTAAAGTTTTTTTTATATTAACACATCAAAACAATTCAAAAATATTTTTTAAAAAAATTAATCTCAAAACACGTTTTCTACCAAAAAAAAACAAATAATTTCTGTTCTCAATGTATAAGTTAGCACTAGTTATGATTTTGAATTATTCTACTTCACTTGCCCTTTAATTCTTATCACTCTCCATCTCCTCCACCCAGAAAGCTTGCATGGCTAATAATGTGGATAATAGGTCGGAAACATGATTCAAATAAAATATAATTTTAAAAATAAAAAATATAATTAAGTAATTTGAAAGGAAATTCAACTAGTCATATCTTGGTTTTATTTTTTAATGATCATGAGTTTGAGTCTCTTCATGATCACTGAAACTTGTATAATTGTTAATTTCAGGGCTCGTGGGATTAGTAGTGGTACGCGCAAACTGTTCCGAACACTGATTCAGTGTTATATAAATATATGTTTCAGTGGGAGAATTAGATAATTCAAAAGATTCTCTGGAATAGCTTGATTTTTACTCGAATGCAAGCCCCTAATCATAACTTTTTCAAGAATTATAATGACACTTCATCATCTGTGCCTTTTCTCTCTCTTTTATCACTGCCAAAAAGTTGTGAAAAAAATTCTCTTTTTATAAAGAGAATTTCGGTATAAAATGGAGGCTAGACGAATAAAGCCAAAGGGAGATTGACATGGAAAGCATCGCTTTCTGTGGGCTCAGCAGCTATGCTTATGGACGGACGGACCACTCAGGCATTAGCTGATTAATTCAACTCCATGTTATAACAGTGATGGACATGGAACTTCGCCTTCAATAATGTGATTAAATTTGTGTGAATGTAATCCACGTACGGATTGATGAGCTAGTTTCAGTTCCATATGGTCTTGAGTCCAAGAGTTTACTCTCCTAGCAGTCTTCTTTTATAGCTATTCTGCACCGAGTTCCACATTAAAAAACAATTCTTACCGCACATGCAGCACCGAGTTCCTTTCTGCAGACATGCCTTTGACTTTTAATTACCGAACAGCACGGAGTTCCTCTCTGCAATCCTTACCGCACAGCACCGAGTTCCTTTCTGCAAACATGCCTTTGACTTGTAATTACCGAAGCTTTAAATTACAAATCGACTAAAGAAACTAGAGGACAAGAAAGGGTAAAGAAGCTGGAAAGGGAAACGTAACTCGTCAAAGCTGAAAAGGATGAGAAAAGAAGGGACCTGTGATCATGAGTTTAGTTTAATATTCTAAACTCTTTAATTACTATTGAATTACCTCCTCGCATGTGATTAGGATCCAAAGATCTTTTAAATTCATTTCTTCTTCTTCTTCTTCTTTACTCGATTTAATATTCAGAACCCAGTTTTCTATTTACTGATGTAGAATCTTTTACGTGGAGTTCGATCAGAGAAAAGTACTGTCTGACTCCATTTTTCAATTTAATAGGTTTTATTAAATATTTATTGAATTAGATGAACAACATCTCGATCGATCTCCTTTTCTTTCTTTTTTTCAAGCAAGGAATAAAGAATTGTAATGCACGTGTAGATATACAGGTCGGTCGAGATTATTGTAGGGTTCATCTTGTTAACCAATTTGATCTAACCACGTAATATTTTTCGGGTAAAAAACTGAATAAGTTGTCAATTTTGTTTTCTTAATTAATTCCCAGTTAGGGTTTTCTATGCTCCCTCGCTTTATATTTAAAATCATAGTTCTTCGTGATTCGTAGATTTAGATTATGTTTCATGTGACTCTTGTAAATTAATTTAATTGTTTTTTTAAATTAAATTAAAAATTTGTATAAAATCAAGTCAAAATCTCGATTCAATAAAAAATGAATTTTTTAACTTTTAATTTATATCATAGATTGTAATTTACATACTTTCGATTTAAATTTAGTTTAACTTATTTTTATTTTAATTATTTATAAAAAAATAATCTTAGAAAATAACTTATAGTTAAGAGTCATAATTCAAAACACTTGATCTATAAATTTGAAATCTGAAATGAACTTTTGCTGTTGCGATCTTTCGTAAATCGATTTGCCCATTTTTGTGCTTTTCTGCATCTTGGCATGCAAGACATTCAATTGTCGGGTTTTTTTATATTTATAATTAGCACAGTAAATATAAAAAATCAAATCATTTTGAAAAAAAAAATAAAAAATTGACACCATGATGTAATAAACTGACGGATGCTGTCGTAGACAATTTAAGCTGGCCCACGTCAATCAGGACCTTTTTTTTTAGTGGAATATTTTGTTCTTATCTTTGAGAGAGAGAGAGAGATTAAACACAATCAATTGAGATTTTTACATGTCCATCCAAAATCAATTCCCAGGAAAAATAGTAT